>Ga0172368_10000074_pt1 | contig 123919 bp, 106 predicted proteins | sample Lak11m_FD_114540 | JGI IMG/M metagenome (GOLD analysis project Ga0172368, IMG submission 114540) | Freshwater microbial communities from Kabuno Bay, South-Kivu, Congo - kab_022012_11m | ecosystem: Environmental > Aquatic > Freshwater > Lake | place: Democratic Republic of the Congo...
GACGCCGGCTGGATGCCCTACCCGCACCAGGTGGGCCAGACCGGCAAGACGGTGTGCCCGAAGGTCTACATCGCCTGCGGCATCTCCGGCGCCGTGCAGCACCTGGCCGGCATGTCCTCCTCCGACTGCATCATCGCCATCAATAACGACAAGGACGCCCCCATCTTCCAGGTGGCGGACTTCGGCTTCGTCGGCGACGCGGTGGAGGTGGTGCAGGAGCTGATCGCGCAGATTAAGGAGAAGCGGTCGGTTAAGGTGTGAGTAGTGAGTAGTGAGTAGTGAGTAGTGGACCGGCCTTTGTGAACCTTTCCTGGTTTACGAAGGCCGGTTTGTTTCTGTATCATAATACTCGACCACCGGACCGGGCGCCCTGATCATTCCTTATCGATTATAAGTAAGCAATATATCTGTTTCAGCAGGAATTGCTATTTAATACCAGGGAGCGAAGCCTTTTGCTCCCCCACAGGTAACATTCGCCTAAGAGACTCTGGAAAGGCCTTACCCCAATATTCCGGTACCTTATTGAATAGCTTTATATATTCATCACTGAAATGATTATCGATATCTTCTGGTATGTTGCCATCCTCAGGGAATTTCGATAGCCATTCGGTTAATAATTGCAACATTTGAATATTATCTTCCGAATTGCCGGCTTTCTTCAATATTGATATTGCACGCTTTAGTGATCCTAGTCTTTGAATGTCATAACAAAACTTCATCACTACCTTGAATACTATATCGTGATAATCGAAAAATTCATCAATCATTTTGTAACGAATTGGTCCAGTTTCAGCTAGTAATTCTGTAGCATCATGATCTTCGATGTATTTGAGTAATTCTCGTAATGGTTCTACCGGATACCATTCTTTTGGATGTTTCATGCACTCAACAGCTACCATTGAAATGATTTTTATCAACCTGGCCTTTATCGCATTACGGTTCATTATTACCTCCTGTATATGCGCACGATAACGTCAAGTAGGAGAGTGGCCCAGCCTATATAACCAATCAAGGTTCACGAAGACCGGGCCACTACTTACTACTAACTACTCACCACTCACTACTTACTTCGCCAGCCGCGGGTCCGTCGCCCGTTTCACATCCGCCGTCGTCTTCACGAACGTAGAGGTGCTGCGCTTCATCTCCAGGAACTCGTCATAGGCTTTGCGGTCGAGGGGGAGCTGCACCGGTTTGTTCAGGTGGGCGGAGAGCCAGATGGCGTTGGCCAGCTCCAGGGAGCGGATGCCTTCTTCGCCGGGGGAGAGCAGCGGCTCGCCGAAGAGGATGTTGCGCGCGAAGTTGCGGGTGATAACGGTGTGGCCGGGCGCTGCATCCGCCAGCTCCAGCTCCACTTCCTCGCACTTCGGGCCGGCCCACATCTCGGTGTTGATACGGGTGAACTCGGTGACGGAGGGGGTGAAGCGGTAGAACTTCAGGTCGCCGTTGCGGTAGACCAGTTTGCCCTTGTCGCCGAACACCTCGATCATCTGGCCGGGGCCGGATTCATTGGTCGAGCAGTAGTAGAAGCCGCTGCCGCCGTCGGGGTATTTGAGCATGGCTTCCGCCAGGTCTTCCACCTCGATGTTGTGGATGCGGGTCTCGGTGCGGCCGTAGACTTCGCTGGGCATGCCGGCCAGGTTGATGAACATGTCGGTGATGTGCGGGGCCTGGTTCATCATGATGCCGCCGCCCTCGCCGGTCCAGGTGGCGCGCCAGGTGCCGGAATCGTAATAGGCCTGGCTGCGGTATTCGGGCGAGATCATGGTGGTGCGGAAGATCTTGCCGAGTTCACCGTTGCGCACGATCTCCATCGCCTTCATCATCGCCGGGTAGGTGCGAAGCTGGAACATCACCGCGAAGGTTTTGCCGCTCGCCTTCGCCGCCGCGATCATGGCGTCGCCGGCGCTCACCTTCTCCGAGATCGGCTTCTCGCTCAACACGTGCAGCCCGGCGCGGAAGGCGTCGATGGCGATGGGTGAGTGAAACGGGTGCGGGGTGGCGATGATCACGGCATCGCATAGGCCGGACGCGAGCAGCTCCTCGTGCTTGAGGAAATACGGCACGCCGTATTCGTTGCCGAGCCGTTCGGCGACCGCGGGATCGATATCGCAGATGGCGGTCAACTGCACCTCGTCGATGTCTTTCATGCTGGCCAGATGCCCCTGGCCCATGCCGCCGGTGCCGATGACGCCGAGACGAACTACCTTAGCTGATGACACGGTAGGATACCTCCATTGGGGAACACATTTCGGGCTCGCTCTTCCGATTTCCTGCCCATTTGTTTTTTCTCTTCGTGTTAAACAAGTATAACCCTGTCGGGGACAATCCTCGAAAGGGTTACTTTGACTGATCGCCGTTAAGCCGTTATCCTTTGAGGCATGAACATTCTTGTCGTGGGCGGGGCCGGATATATCGGCAGCCATATGGTACAGTTTTTGAACGAGCGGTCCGGACAGCGGGCGGTGGTGCTGGATAATCTTTCCCGAGGGCACCGGGGCGCGGTGGCGGGTGCGGAGCTGATCGTGGGAGATTTCGGGGACATGGCGCTGGTGGAGCGGGTGTGCCGCGAGCGGGAGATCGGCGCACTGATGCATTTCGGTGCGGACAGCCAGGTGGGCGAGTCGGTGACCGACCCGGCGAAGTATTACGAGAACAACGTGGTGAAGGGCAAGCGGCTGATCGACGCCGCGCTGGCCGCGGGGGTGAAGCGGGTGATCTTTTCCTCCACCGCCGCCAGCTACGGCATTCCAGAGCGCGTGCCGATTCGCGAGGATGACCGCACGCTGCCGATCAACCCATACGGGCGCACCAAGCTGGCCTTCGAGGGGCTGCTGGAGAGTTACGCGGGCGCCTACGGGCTGCAATACACCGCGCTGCGCTACTTCAACGCCGCCGGCGCCGACCCAAATGGGCGGATCGGCGAGGACCACGCGCCGGAGACGCATCTTATCCCGCTGGTGCTGCAGGTGGCGTTGGGACAGCGGAAGGCCATCACCGTGTTCGGCGAGGACTACCCTACGCCGGACGGGACCTGCATCCGCGATTATATTCATGTTTACGACCTGGCCGCCGCGCACCTGCTGGCGCTGGAACGGCTGGCGGCGGGCGGGCCGTCGGGCGTGTATAATCTGGGCAACGGCGAGGGGTTCTCGGTAAAGGAGATCATCGATGTGTGCCGGGAAGTGACCGGCCACCCCATCCCGGTGGAGACCGGCCCGCGGCGCGCGGGCGACCCCGCCGTGCTCATTGCCGGTGCCGAACAGGCGCGCAAGGAGCTGGGCTGGCAGCCGGAGTTCACCTCGGTGCGCGACATCGTGGCCAGCGCGTGGAAATGGCAGCAGGCGCACCCGCGGGGGTATGGTGAATAGGTAAAAGCCTCATGCTCTTGCTCTAATCTCTTGCTCTTGCTCTTAAAACACCATCGACCTGATTCGTGAAGCTTTTAGAGCAAGAGCAAGAGATTAGAGCAAGAGCAAGGTGAATAGGAGGTTCGTATGAGCAATGGAACGCGCAGTGCGAGCGTCGGCTACGGCGTGGGATTCGGCGTAGTGCTGGCGATGATCATCTCGTGGTCGAACGTGCAGTCGGTGCTGTGGACATGTATTCACGGCATCTTCGGGTGGTTTTATGTGATCGTCAGCCTGATCAATGGGAAGGCACATTTCTAAAAACAGAGGCTGATTTGGAGTGCGGCGGCTCGACGCCGCTTTCACTATGCGTAAGGTGACCGAAGTAGCATCACGGTGGGCCTATCGTTCCGTTTACGTTGACGGCGATATAGGCCCACCGTGATGCTATTATGGAATCCTTACGCGAAATGAAAGCGGTGTCGAGCCACCGCACTCCGAAAAGGGGATCGATTATTTACTGCCTGGATCATTCTCACTTCTTATGACGGGTGGAATCCAATGCATTCCCGAAGTCAACTCAACATTCGGAGAATCTAGCTCAAGCTGATCCCAGAGCTCCGACGAGACTAAAAATCCTCCCTGCTCAACCACTTCCTTTGGGTACGCCAACACTCCGTCTACATACGTAAATCCTCTGGTCGATTCACCTACATACGCAATATCATAGGGGCAAACCTTATGAATTCGTTCACCGATCTCGATGAGAAGTTGCTCTAACGCCGGTAACCAGGGATTCGTATCCGCAATAAGAGGCCATTTCACGGTAGAAACTTGCTTGAGCATTCGATAGGGGACAGACAGATAGAGCCAGTCGTCAATATCTGGAATGAGATACGAATTACAACCTATAGCTTCAAAGCCGCAAATGGTAATCAACCCGTAGAGATCAACCCCATAATCGTCACATGGTCCTCCAAAGGAAGATAACTCTTTCCAGGGACCGGTTAAAGCAGGATGGCGCCATAACTCTCGGACGACATCGGGTATCTCACCATCTCGAGTGAATGGGATGGCAAGTTTAAAACTTGTCAATACGAATCCTTGCTCTGTTATGCTCTCCCAATTTGCCTCATCAACGAAAAATGTTCGGTCCATCAATCACCTTCCATTGGGATCGTATACAGCGAGAGCGCATTATCACCTATTTTCTGCAACCGGTATCGCTTGAGCTTTCCAACTTCCTCCGGCAACGGCAATCGGGCGCCATGCTGGGCGATGAGGATGCCGTCCGGAGCCAGAAGGTTGCCGTCGGCGACGGCGGCGAGCGTGCGGGCGTAGGCTTCGGCGTCGGCGAAGGGGGGGTCGAGGAAGATGAGGTCGAAGAGGTTGCCGGCGCGGGTCAGTTCGGCGAGGGCGCGGTCGACGGGGTAGGGGAGGACGGTCGTTTCTGCGGCGACATCGAGGGCGGCGATGTTCTCGCGCAGGCAGGCGAGGGCGGGGCGGGCCATTTCCACGAAGGTGGCATGCACTGCGCCGCGGCTCAAGGCCTCCAGGCCGACGCTGCCGGAGCCGGCGAAGAGGTCGAGCACGCGCGCATCGGGGATGTCGCGCGCGAGGATGTTGAACAGCGTCTCGCGCACCAAGCCGGAGGTGGGGCGGGTGGCCTCACCTTTCGGGGTTTTCAGGGTGCGTCCTTTGAATGTACCTGATCCGATACGCATGGTTAAATCGTTTCCACGGTGCTCATTAACGGCATGGTGACGACGCCGTAATCACGGAAGACGTGCCAGACGAGCTGGCGGCCGTCGAGGAAGAGGCCGTCGCCTTCCACCTGGCCGAGCGGGCCGCTGACGCGGACCTTGCGGCGGCCGTACCAGTTCATGGTGTTCCACGCTTTGAGCACGCTGACGATGCTGCCTTCTCGTACACGGGTGAACGCGGCGGTCAACTCCTCTGCCACCTTCACCATCACGTCCTCGCGAGAGATGAGGCGCTCCGCCAGCGCGTGCAGTGAGCCGGCGCGGTCGCGGATCTCTTCCGGGAATTCTTCCACCGTGCAATTCACGCCGATGCCGATGACGGCCGCGTCACCGGTGGTTTCCACCAGGACGCCGGCCACCTTGCGATCCTTCACCAGCAGGTCGTTCGGCCACTTGATCTGTGCGGGCACATCCAGCGCGCGCAGGGCATTGGCCGCGCCGACGCCGGTGATGATGGCCAGGTGGGCGGGCGGCAATAGCGTTGGGAAGCGCATCAGCAGCGACATCAGCACGCTGCTGCCGGCGGGGGCCAGCCAGGGGGCGCCGCGGCGACCACGCCCGGCGGTTTGAAAATCCGCGCTGATAATGGCGCCGCTCGGGGCGCCGTTTCGCGCCAGCTCCATGACTAGGTCATTCGTTGACGTGACTTCTTCGTGATGAGTGATGGTAAAGCCGTCTCCGAGGCGACGGCGCACGTTGTCGATATCCAGCATGTCCTCAGTGTCATAAATATCGCGCGTTGCGTCAATAGCTGCCGCCGCATGTCCGGCATGGGACAGAGGCGGCCGGAGAAAGCGGGAAAGGTCTGAGTGCATTGCAGTGACTTTGGAGGATGACCATGCAGAAATTCTTGTCGATCTGCGGGCTGCTGGCGGTGTTCGGGCTGGCATCATTGCCGGCACGCGCCCAGGTGGCGCCGCTCCCGTTCGCTGGGATCGCACCGTTCCCGCAGGTATTCACGGCGCAGCCGATCGGGCCGCCCATCTTCAACGTTACGGCGCCGACGCCGTTTTCGCCGTTATACCGGTGGCAGATCGTGACCGTGCAGGTGCCGGGGCAGCCGGGAACGTTCATCTTACTGGTGGATGCCATCTCCGGAACCAGCTACCTACTTCGTCCCAACGCGCAGGAACCGGCCGGGTATGCGTGGCAGTTGCTGGTGGTGAGGTGAGACAGGCGAGATACGGGGACAGTGGGGCTGTCACAGGTGGAAGGTCTGGATGACATACAGCACCAGCGGCACGGTGAAGATGCTGAACAGCGTGCTGTAAAAGATGCCGCGCGCCGCCAGGGAGGTGTCGCCGCCGAAGCGGTCGGTGAAGAGGCTGCAACTGATGGCCACCGGCATGCAGGCGATGATGTAGGTCACCACGCGCGGCTCTTCCGGAATGGGCGCCCACAGGCGGCCGATGGTCCAGCCGAGGGCGATGGCCAGCACCGGGGCGATGGCCAACCGCGCGGTGATGATGCCTGCCAGCGGCATGGACGGCCGGTGATCCGCCACCTCCAGCTCTCCGAGCTGCGCGCCGGTCATGATCAGTGACAGCGGGATGGTCATGTCGCCGGCGAACTTCACCGCGGTGTAGAAGGCGCTGACCAGCAGCGTGCCCATGCCGGCGTGGGCGGCGATCCCCTTCAACTCACCTACCGGGGCGCCGCCGGTCGCGAGCATCTCACCCAGCTTCATCACATTATGCGAAGCCGGAATGAGCGCGATGAGGATGCCGACCGCGGTGGCGATGAGGCCGGGGTTGGTGACGAGATTCTTCAGCGAGGAGAGATCCGGCCGTCCGCCGCGCAAAGCCCACACGCCCAGCGTCCACAGTATCAACTGTGAGCCGACATTGGTGAGCAGCAGCATGCGCACGCCCTCGTCGCCGTAGAGCGTCTGCACGATGGGCAGCGGCAGGTAGACCCAGTTGGCGATCATCGCCAGGAAGATGAAGGTATTGCGCTTGCCGTTGCGTGCGAAGAGCGGCGCCGTCAGCAGGCCGACGAGGTTGCCCAGCACCAGCACCCCGCCACCGAGCAGCGGCAGGTACCAGTCGGCCGCCAGCGTGCGGGCATCCACCGTACGCAGCATCTGCGTGATGATGAGCGCCGGCATGGTAATATCCACCACGAAGCGGCTCAACGTGCGGGTGGTCTCCGCGTTCAGGTAGCCGCGCCGGCGCGCGACCCAGCCGACGAGGATGACCAGGAACATGGCGAGAATTTTCAGGAGTACGGACAACCAACCGGGCATTATTTATCGCAACCGTTTCTGTGTATATGGAGGCTTGGTATGTGAGTAGTAAGTAGTGAATAGTGAGTAGTCATATGCATGATCACGGTTCGGTGGTCGAGTAGGCAAGAGAGCTTCGTAAAACACCCTTACAGTTCCCGTGCCGTATCGAGACCACCGCGGTTACAGTGAAGCCTTGTGGGAACGAGCGCCCATTCGACAGGTGGTCTCGATACGGCATGAAAGCTGTGAAGGCTTTATAATGAGCTTTCCTGCCTACTCGACCACCGGACCAGGTGCATATTCATCAAGACAAGGTACAGCGTGACGACTCACTACTCATATTTACTACTTCGCCCATCCAAAGCCGCATCATTGTAGGCGACGAGCGAGCAGATGTCAAAACAAAACGGCCCGCGCCGGGCAGGAGAACCTGCCCGGCGCGGGATTATGGTCCGAGTCGATCAGCGAGCTTACTGCAGGCTGAAGGACAGGTCCGCCTGCGGCATGGTGCTGGACAGGCTAGAACCGTAGATGTAGTAGCTCTTCGTGCCGCCGAAGGAGAGGGCACTCCAGGTGGCCGGGCGGGATTCGCCGTAGACCGCGTTGGACGAGTAGCCGGTCGAACTGCTGCTGCTCGGTGATTCGAACCACAGCTTGTAGGCCTGACCCTGCGTCAGCGTTACCGTTGACGGCAGCGTGGCATACACCCAGTTCTGATAGGAACCGCTCATCGATGATGTATTCATCGTCCCGGTCGCCAAGCTGCTGCCGCTGGCCGTATCCAGGTGATATACCAGCGCGCCGGCCGAGCCGTTCTTCTTCACCGAGACGCCGATCTTGCTGATCGAAGTGGTCGGCTTATCCCACAGGATATACTCACCCGCGCGACTGCTGCCGTAGATGCGGGCACTGCTGCTCAGCGACGCCGAGTAGTACGGGTCGCCGGTGTTGGTGCCGTCGCTCCAGGTCAGCATGGTCGGGATATGCTCGGCATTCACGCTGTTGCTGCCGGAGGTATTCCACGGGCTGTTGGTCGAGCCGTACGGCTTCCAGGAACCGCTGCTGTAATAACAGGCGCGGTTGCCGGTGCCGGTCCACGGCAGCACTTCGGTCATCAGGCCGTTCGGCGAGGACCAGTTGGTGCTGTAGTTCGGGTCCACGTTGTAGATTACCAGGTGGTAGATCTGCCCCGCGGTCAGCGATGCGCTGATTGGGAAGTGGAAGGCGCCGTCAGTGATGTTGTCCATCGCCGTGTTCGGGTTCACGTTATAGGTCTTGGCGATAATGTTGCCGGACGGATAGTTGCCCGACCCGTTGGACTGCAACTCGAAGTTGTAGATGCCGTAGGTGCCGGAGCCGTACCCGCTGCTCTTCTTCCACTGCAGCGTGATCTGCGTGATACTGCCGCTTTTGGGGGCCATGAAGGAGACGCCCAGCTTATAGCCGCTGCGCTTCGTCCAGTCCCAGTTCGAGCTGCCCGCGCCCACGACGATTTGACCCTTTTCGGGGCCGGTGGTCGTCGTCGGCGGCGGGGGCGGCGGCGGCGGAGTGACGGTGCTCGTGGTTACGGTCACGGTACCGCTGGCCGCGGTGACGGCCGGCGTGCTGTTCGGGCTCGAGACGGTCACCGTGTAGGTGCCGTTCGCCACATAGCTGCCGGAGCCGTTCTTGCCGTCCCACGTCGCGGTGCGGGTGCCGGCGGTGGCGCCCGTCACGGTAGCGAGGGTGCGCACTTCCGTGCCCGCGCTGTTCTTCACGGCAACGCGCACATCGGTGGTGGTCGGCACGGTATAGGTGACCGTCGTCGACTGCGCCTTCGTGGTATCGATAGTGCTCGGTGTGATACCCGTGATTTTGAACGCATACGACACAGTGCTGGCGGTTACCGACACGGTGCCGCTGGCCGACGTGATATTCGTGGCGCTAAGACTCTCTACGGTGATCGTGTAGGTACCGTTCGCCACGTAGCTGCCGGAGCTGTTCTTACCGTCCCACGTCGCGGTGCGGGTGCCGGCGATGGCGCCCGTCACGGTGGCGAGGGTGCGCACTTCCGTGCCCGTGCTGCTCTTCACGGCGACGCGCACATCGGTGGTGGTCGGCACGGTATAGGTGACCGTCGTCGACTGCGCCTTCGTGGTATCGATAGTGCTCGGCGTGATGCTGCTGATCTTAAACGCGTAGGTGGTGGTCGGCGGCGGGGTGGTCGTGCCCGAGCTGGCGACCGTGACGCCGGCGGTCGCCAGCGGCAACGTGGCGCCGTTGGCGTCCTTGCCGCTGAAGACGACCGAATAGCTGCCGGCCGGCACAATGGCGCCGGTGCTGCCCTTGCCGTCCCAGACCTTCGTCCATGGGCCGGTGCCGATCATCGTGTATGACGCAATATTGCGGACAACACTGCCGCTGCCGTTCTTGACGTCCACGCGCATGCTGTAGACTTTAATGGTGTTGTTATAGGTGATGTTTGTGGTCTGCCCGGTTGCGGGGTTGAACGACGTCGGGCTGGCACTGATGGACAGGGTCGCCGCCTGGCTGAAGGCCATGATCCCGCCAAAGGCGAGAAGCATCACCGATAACACGCCGGCCCAGGCCCATCGTGACAAGTGTACTGACATGTGTCCTCCTTCAATAGCTGCAATACAGTTGGGACAGTTACTTTGACGCTTCGTGATTGGGAAACGACATGGGGTCACCGGACTGTACTCACAGTGAACGATAGGTGGTATAGAATGTGCATCCTGTGCATGAGAGGGACATGTCGACAGGTGTCTCACTAGTTATTCCACATACTCTTCGGGAGTTACACCTGTTTTGAAAAAAAATCTGAAAATCGTTAACTTACCCGCTGTCTTGCCAGGTGTTATCACGCACGGGTTTCTGCCTGCGAGGCCGCGTGGCGCGGCTTCGCAGGCAGTCTGGGAGAACGGAAAAGAAAATGTAGATTATGTTACATACGAGAGCAGAAACGAGGCTTCGCCGTCAGGCTGGATGGCGAAATCGGTGAGGTCGGCGGGGAGCAGGACGCTGTCGCCGTAGCGCAGCATCTCCACCCCTTCGTTCCAGGTCAACGCGCCGGCGCCGGCAACGCAATTGAGGATGTAAAAACGATCATCGCGCAACCGAAAAATCTGCTCACTGGCGATCGCATATTTTTCGACGGTGAAATACTCGCAAACGGTCAGCACGCTCTTGCGATTCTCGCCCAGCAGTTCCGGGTGTTCCGTTTCCGGCTGCACCTGAAAATCCGACCAATTCGCTACCGCCAGCGCCTTTTCGATATGCAGCTCCCGCGGCTTGCCATCCAGGCCCACGCGACCCCAATCATACAGCCGATATGTGGTATCGGAATTCTCCTGAATTTCCAGCACCAGCAGACCCGGCAACAGCGCGTGAATACGCCCGGCGGGAATGAGCACCGTTTCGCCGGTTTTCATCGGCAGATGGTACAGCAGCGACGCGGGGTCGCCTTCGCGGAGCGCTTCCTCGAACGCCTCTTTCGTCACGCCTTTACGCAGCCCGGCGATGATGGCCGCGCCCGGGTCGGCATGCAGCACGTACCACATCTCCGTCTTGCCCAACTCCCCTTCGTGTTCCTGCGCGTAGGCGTCGTCCGGGTGCACCTGCACGGAGAGCTGGTCGTCGGCATCGATATACTTCACCAGCAGCGGGAAGACATCGCCGCGGAGGGAGCGGACATGCGACCCCAGCAAAGCTTCCGGGTCGTGCTGGATCAGCTCGTGCAGCGAGGTGCCATGCAGCGGTCCGTTGACGATGACGCTCTTCCCATGCGGGTGGTCGGACACCTCCCACGACTCCCCGATGGGCTGCCCGGGCGGCAGCGTCCGGCTCATCACCGACTCAAGACGGCGATCACCCCAAACCTTTTCAAAATACACCGGCGCAAATCGTAACGGATACAGCATCCCGCGGACCTCCAATACTCAACGCGACCATTGTACCGGATTGGCGATTTTTCTGCATAGGCAAGCAGTGTCACAAAACATATAGGTAAGCGGTGGAAGCGCGATTCTCAGTCTGGAAGGAGGCGAGAGCCCCGTCGGTTATAGGTAAGCTCAATGAAACTCGGCGGGGCTCTCGCCTCCTTCCAGACTGAGAATCGCACTTCTGCCGCTTACCTGATGTCGTTGTTTGTTAAGACTTTGATGCCGGTTTCGTCGGCGATGATAACCTCGGTAGCCAGGCCGAGGAAGAGGCCGTGCGCCACGATGCCGGCGCGCGCCTGCAGGCGTGCCGCCAGCGCGGCGGGGTGGCGGATGATGCCGAAGTCGCAGTCGAGGATAAGGTTGCCCTGGTCGGTGCGGAAAGGGGCGCCGTCCGGTTCCGTTCGCAGTGACGGCAGTCCGCCCAACTCTTCCAGATACGCGACCTGCGTGCGCCAGCCGAATTCCAACACCTCTACCGGAACGGCCGAATGCGCGCCGAGGTGCGGGGATAACTTCGAGGCATCGACGACGATGATCTCGCGGCGGCTGGCCTGGGCGACGATCTTCTCGCGCAACAAGGCGCCGCCGCCGCCCTTGATGATTTCGCGTCGGGGGGTGACTTCATCGGCGCCGTCGATGGTCAGGTCGATGCGCGGCGATTCCTCCAGCGTGGTCAGCGGAATCCCCAGCTCCCGCGCCATGCGTTCGACCGCGGACGAGCATGGCACGCCGCGCAGATCGTGCAGCTCGCCGGCCTGCAGCAGATCCGCGATGCGGCGCACGGCAAAAGCCGCCGTGCTGCCGTGCCCCAAGCCGACCACCATGCCGGAGGCCACCGACTGCACCGCGCGCTCCGCCGCCTGTTGTTTCAGCCGTGGGATATCCTGGTCAGGCATTGTCTTCCACCGGCCGCTGCACCCCCGTGCCGCGCGACAGCGCGGTCACCGCCCAGACGGCCGCACCGATGACGATCACCCCGCCCGCCAGCCACAGCGCCGCCGCCACCGCCGTATCTAGCACACCCAGCAGGGGGGCGATCAACAGCACGACCCCCAGCGCGAGCAGCACCCAAAATAACCAGCTCATAGACTCAATCACCCCGGCTGATATTCCCACGCGGAGGCAGGGTCATGCAGGATGGATACGACATGTGGTTTTTTCTCCGCATGCGGCGCGTCCTTCCGCCGCAGAGATTAAAATGATTGAAATGAATAAATATAGACTCGAACATCGGAGCGGGCGCTATTGGTAATAAGAAAGGCAGCCGGTGAACTTCGCCGGCTGCCTTATTAGGATTGAAAATATTCTTTTCAATCATTTCAATCTGCGGATAAAGCGAGACTACGTCGCCTTGCTGCCGCGCACCAGCACCACGCGGCCGCTGCGGACCATCTCCTTGATGCCGTAGCCCTGCAGCAGGTGCTCCAGCGAGTCGATCTTGTCCTCGTTGCCGGTCGCTTCGATCATCAGCGTTTTATCCGCGAGGTCGACGATTTTCGCGCGGAAGATATCCGCGATCTGCATCAGCTCCGCGCGTTTGGTGGCGTCGGCGGCGTGCACCTTGACCAGCGCCAGCTCGCGCGAGACCACGTCGTCCTGCGTGTGGTCCATCACTTTGATCACATCGATGAGCTTGTAGAGCTGCTTGCCGATCTGCTCCAGGATATCCACCGGGCCGTTGACCACGATGGTCATGCGCGAGGTATCCGGGTCCTCGGTGGTGCTCACCGCCAACGAGTCGATATTGAACCCGCGCCGCGCGAAGAGGCCCGCCGTGCGCGCGAGCACGCCCGGCCGGTTCTCCACCAGCACGGAGATGGTGTGTTTCTTCGTTGATTCGAGTTGCGTCGTCATGTTCATCCTCCCCTCAACCCACCATCATGTCCGCCACGCTCTGGCCGGCGGGGATCATGGGATACACGTCTTCTTCCGACTCACACTGGAAGTCCAGCAATATCGGATGGTCAGTCACGGCACGGGCGCGGTCGATGGCCGGGCGCACTTCGGACGGCTGCATAATGCGGATGCCTTCGGCGCCGTAGGCCTCGGCCAGCTTCACGAAGTCGGGCGTGCCCACATTCAGGCCGACCTGCGAGTAGCGCTGATCGTAGAACATCTTCTGCCACTGCCGCACCATGCCGAGGAACCCGTTGTTCATCAGCGCGATGCGGATGGGCAGTTTGTGGACCACCGCGGTCGCCAGCTCCTGGCTGTTCATCTGCAGGCTGCCGTCGCCGGTGATGCACCAGACTTCGCTGTCCGGGTTGCCGAACTGCGCGCCGATGGCGGCAGGCAGGCCGAAGCCCATGGTACCGAGGCCGGCGCTGCTGACGAAATGGTTCGAGCTCTTCACCAGGTAATACTGCATCGCCCACATCTGGTGCTGGCCCACGTCGGTGGCGACGATGGCGTCGCCGTTCGTCGCGCGCCAGATCTCCTGGATGATCGCCGGTGGCTTCAACGTGGCGTATCGGTTCTTGCAATGGGTGGAGCCGCACTTGTGCGGGTGACCGTCGCAGTTATCGCGGCTGGAGCACGGCATGTTCTGCATGTCCGACCACTTGAGCGGGTACTGCGCCTTCCACTCCGCGACCTGCTGATGCCACTCGGAAAGATCCGGGTAGTCCGCCTGCTGCGGCAGCAGTTCCTCGATCAATTCGGAAATCACATGCCGCGCGTCGCCCACGATCGGCACGAAGGGATTCATCACCTTGCCGATCTCGGCGGGGTCCACGTCGGCGTGGATGATGCTGGCGTTCGGCGCGAAGCGGCTGACGTCGCCGGTCACCCGGTCGTCGAAGCGCGCGCCGATGCAGATGATCAGGTCCGCCTTGTCCAGCGCCAGGTTCGCGTAGGCGGTGCCGTGCATGCCGGGGACGCCCAGGTAGAGCGGGTCCATCTCCGGATAGGCGCCTTTGCCCATCAGCGTCGCCGTCACCGGGATTTTCAGCAGGCGCGCCAGCATGGTCAACTCCTGCGCCGCATTCGCGCGCAGAATGCCGCCGCCCACGTAGAGCACCGGGCGCTTCGCCGTCAGCATCTCCTCGGCGGCGCGGCGGATCATCTTCATGTTGCCCTTCACCGTCGGGCGGTAGCCGCGCAGGTGCAGCTCCACCTCGTCCCAGTTGACGTCGATCATCTCGGTGGCCATGTCCTTCGGCAGGTCGATCAGCACCGGTCCGGGCCGTCCCGTGCGCGCGATGTAGAAGGCTTCCTTCACCACGCGCGGGATGTCACTGGGATTCTTCACCAGGTAATTGTGCTTGGTGATGGGCAGCGTGATGCCGGTGATGTCCGCTTCCTGGAAGGAGTCCTTGCCGATGGCGCCGGTCGTCACCTGGCCGGTGATGGCCACCATCGGGATGGAGTCCATGTAGGCGGTGGCGATGCCGGTGACCAGGTTCGTCGCGCCCGGGCCGGAAGTGGCCAGGCAGACGCCGACCTTGCCGGTGGAGCGGGCATACCCGTCAGCCGCATGCGCGGCGCCCTGCTCATGGCGGACCAGGATGTGACGCAGATCGGTGTCGTAGAGCGCGTCGTAGAGGGGTAAGAGCACGCCGCCGGGATACCCGAAGATGATCTCCACGCCTTCGCGTTTCAACCCTTCCAGCAATGCGTGCGCGCCGGACATCCGCACGGATGCCCGTGCCGGGGTGAGCGTCGTCATATGCGATTCCTCCGAGATGTCGCCTCGGTGTGTGCGTCTCCGCGTGCAAGCGGGGCGCCCAACTGAAGTGTCCGCAGATTGTAACAGAATTTCGGCGTGAATGCAAAACGGCTGGCCGAGGAACAGGCGATTGATTGGACAACCTTCGCCGGAACGGATGGGTGAAAGAATGGAACAATAATAGAAAGCGATAAGTTGTTTGTAATGACGAGTGCCTGTCGGTGGTTGAGTAGGCAGGTGAGCCTTTCATATCTTTCCATCGTTCCCGCGCCGTATCGAAACCACCTCTCTTATAATGCCCGTTCATGCAAAGCTTACCCGTTAGCGCGGTGGTTTCGATACGGCGCGAGAACGATGGATAGATACGGGAAGGCTCACCTGCCTACTCAACCACCGACAGAGCGCCATTCATCAAGCTGTTCTCCGGAGGGTTGTCATGCGTCACATTCTGCTGTTCGTTGTGCTTGCCGTCGTGTTTGCGGTCATCTGCGGCTGTAACCAGCAGGAAAACATCACCTCCGCCGTCGATCCGGCCTTCGAGCAGGCGGCGCCGCGCACGGTTGCGATGCTGCCGATCGGCAGGATGGATATGGTGAAGCTCACCGTGCCGCAACAGCAGGCCGCCTATGCGAAGATTGCCGACAAGCTGCAGCGCGCCTTCCCGGACGCCACTATCATCGCCCCCGCCGATGCTGCTGCCCGCTTGAAGGGAGACGGCGCCGCCAACCCGCTGGATGAGCTGGACGCCGCGTACCGGCAAAACAACCTGCCGTCGAGCGAGCTGATCGCCGGCATCAGTAAGTCACTCGGCGCCGACGCCTTTCTCTACGGCAGCGTATCCACGCTCGGCGAGAAGGTGGATGTCGAGAATTACAAAGGTACGCTACGCATCGGCCTGCAGTTCGCGCTCTACGCGGCAGCCGAAGGCAGCACAAAGGTGTTGTGGACCTCCGACGGCCAGGCCACCGTCGACGTCACGCTCCACCAACCCGCCGACCGCGCCGCCCTCTTCCTGAAAGGCATCGACCTGCTTTTCGGCTCCCTACCCAACCCGCGCACCCAGCCGACGCTGCGGGTACCCGGAACGCCGGTATCGTTGTAGAATAGGGTATCCGACTGCCGGGGGGTACAGGAGTGTCCCGAAGAGATCCCATGCAACAACCAGCGAAACGGAACCGTTGGCGGCGCCTCCTCATTGCGCTCGCCGTCTTAGCCGTATTGGTTGGGTGGTGGTGGTTCAGCAGGCCGCGGGAGATGCGGTTGGTGGAGGTGCGGCAGCTAAATCTACCTGGGCCTTCCGGTACCGAATATTCATTTATATCGAGTGCTCATTATCTATTAGCATCTTCATCAATTCCTTCTCTTGTAATGATAAGGTGGGATGGCACGGTCTATTGGAAGATCTCTCCTCTATATCCGGTGTCAGCAAGTTGCTTTCGAGGAGATTCAGACACATATAACTGGTCTATTTCACCAAATGGCCGTTATTGCGCTGCCGTGATCGCGCAAAGAGATATACAGGAGATAATGTTTTGGGATGAAGGACGGCTTATATATACAATCACATTACCATTAAGAACACAGCCGAAAGGGAGATACTCGAGGAAGTTAACGGCAGCATTAGCCCAACTTGTAATACTGGATAACGGACAAGCATTTTCTTTGATAAAGACAAAACCGGTGGGAAGCATCACGCTCATCGATAAAGGACAGATACAGGCCCGGGGTAAGTTGCTAGTCCCAGCGGGAGTTTCCTATAAAGTATCACCCGACGGACGCGCGCTTATCGCTTCAGTAACGAGTGGTTTTACTTACCATCGGATCGAAAGGATAGGTAATATTCTACGCCTTGTTCCTGTTTACACTGCGAAAGAAACGCCGATTCCAATGCTCTGGGGGATCTCGGTACCAAATCGACCATATATTACCTCTGATGGCTTTCTTGTCGCTGAGAGTGGAGCTGTTTATGATGAGCGCGGTCGAATTTCCAACCAAACGGGCTGGCGTATGGCACTAGGAATGGAGCTGATTCCGACTCATCAATCTGCAGTTTTACAAGGGCGATACACGAACTCCGACGTAGTGCAGATCTACAACCCCGCTTCCAGAATCCTTGATCCCCGCACTGGAGAGACTTGGACCCTGGTAAACCAGCAACCGCATCTGCTCAGTCGGTCAACATCTGACGGCCAATATCTGTTAATTGACAAACAGCCGGCGAGATTCACAAAATCTACCAGGGATTGGCTCCGGCAAGTAAACTTACTCCCTGATTCGCTGATTCGTCGTAATAATATTGTTTATCTATCAATATACCGGAAGCCAGGTCGCTTCTGTGCTCGTATGCCAGTTGTGGATATTAATGGCTCTGTTTCTATACAGAATCCGAAAACCGGGCAATGGTTCGGCCTATACGATTTATCGCTGTCTGAAGATGGACATACTGTATACTGTCTGGTCCAGAACGACGTAGAATCACTCGAAACCCCTCATTCCATTTTTATTTATCAGTGGCGTTGATCCAAAGTTAGCTTTGCGGTAGTGTCTTAACTTTCGCCATCGCCGATCTTCAAGGTCGATCTCTTCCTGCTTCCTGCGGCAGAACTCCTCGCTGCTGGTAGGTATATGTGCGAACTTCCCCATGGCCGATACCCTTGGCCGATGCGGTCTTTTCGAGAGGAGGAACTCCACGAAGTGTTCCACCTCTTTCCGCTCCTGCGGCGTCATTGTCTCAAGTATCGCCATTAACTCCTCGGCTGTCATGGCTGAACCTTCCTGTTATCTGATGAACTGGATCTGGCAGATACCGTTGTTCACGAGCGAGTCCATCTCATGATGATCGGCGGTGATGAAATCGGCCTGCAGGCGGTTTGCCAGCGCAAGGCCGCAGCAATCGGCAAGCGAGATTCGATACTTCACTTTATATTGACCAACAGCCATCCAGAATTCAGCATCCATATCTTCTCGGATATCCAAGCCTGTATCAAGCAAAGCTCTTACTGACGCTGAAGCGACTGCTCGATCAGCCTGACGAAGAAAATCATAGTAGACTTCGCAGACGTTCATAGCATGCGCATAACAGGTTTGCTCTTCATCGGCTAATAGAGGGGTGACAATATCTGCGCCAGCTTCGTCACGCAGGTAAGCAAGCATCGCGGAAGCATCGAGCACTATTTCCATCGGCGTTCCTCGAGTTTCTTTTCTTCCTCTTTTCTTTGCATAAATTCTTCTGTACTGCCTGGTATATGCGCGAATTTTCCTCTGGCCGATATCCTCCGACGGCTCGGTTGTGGCTTCTTTGAGCGAAGGAAAGCAACGAAATCGGCCACCTCGGCCTGTTGTTGCGGTGTCAACTCATCGATTTGTTTGACTAACTCCGCCTTCGTCATGGCCATACCCTCCAATGCTAAGTATACCAGATATCCTGCCAATTATTACCGAAGATAGCTCCTCTCACATGTGTAAAGGCTTGTGAGAACGTTCATTTCGCATTTTGTACTTTTCATTTTTCATTTTTCATTTTGCATTCTCCAACCCGAACCATTTCCCGAACCACCCCGCAATATTCTCATACGTCATCCCCGCGCAGTGGCCGCCGGGGAACCAGGTGGCCTGGAACTTGTCTTCGGCGTTGAGGATGTGGTAGGCGTTGGCGACGATTTCGCGGCCGGCGTCGGCGCGGGCGTGGAAGGCGTCGCGGGACTCAGGTGGGGCGTCGTCGATGCCGTCCATGATCCACAGCGGGCGGGGGGCGATGAGGGTGCAGGAGTCGGCGCCGTAGAGAGGTGAGTCGGGGAGAGGGAGGTGTTGATCCGCGGTGTTGCGCATACGGCGGAAGAAGCCTTCCGGCAGCTCGGTATGCTTGGGGTGCGAGACGGCGGTGCTGCTGACGATGGCCGCGCCGACGCGTTCGTCGAGAAGGGCGGCCAATGCGGTGGCGCCGCCGCCGCCGGAGCTGCCGTAGGCGCCGATGCGCAGCATGTCTACGTCCGGGCGGCTGCACAGGTATTCGACGTGGCAGACCAGGTCCCAGGCGAAAAGGGCGTAAAAGTCGAGACCGGCCGCCGCGTGCCGCCAGAGGAACTGTGCGGGGTTGGTCTCCGCCAGCTCGCCCAGCCAGCGCAGGTCGGGGGCGAAGACCAGGCAGTTCAGCTCCGCCGCCAGCCGGTAGGGCAGGTATTCCATCTCGTGCGCGGGCTCGGCGCGGGGGCAGGCGGGGTCTTCGTCGGGTACGAAGTTCTGCTTGCCCGGCCCGCTGCCGTGGTAGAAGATGATGGCGGGCAGGCGGCCGGTGGCGCCGTGCGGGGTGACCACGTAGGCAGGCACCCAGAAACCCGGCTCCGTCTGGATCAGCACCTTTTCGCGAATGCAGGTGGGCCCGGATTGCCGCTCGACCAGCCGCGGGTTGAGCGGGCACGGACCGGAAACCTGCGCCACCATGTGCCGGTGCAGGCGCTGGCGCCGGCTATGCTGCCAGGCGCGGAACTCCGCCGCGGTGGCGCCGCTGAACGGCTCCCATTCGTTCCGCCAGCGCTCTTCCATGTAGGCGGGGAAGGGTTTCACCCCGGCCGGCGCATCCGGCGAGCGGTACCCGACGCGCGGCATCGTCAATGACATCAGCTCATGGTCGCCGTCCAGCACGCGCACGGCTACCGGGGCATTGGCGTCGGGGCTTCGCTTTCGCCAGGTGCGGTGCAATGAGAGCACGGCGGCTTCTCCGTGCTGCAACGGCGCCGGGAAGGCCTTTGCCGGCTCACCGTCGTTCAGCATGAGTTCCACGCTGTCCGGCCCCTCCAGCTCGGTGCGCAGATCCGGCATGTCACGGGTGGCAAAGAGCGCCGCTTTCACCAGCCCGCCGTGTTCGGTCCGTTGGAAACCGGCGAAGGCATTGGCCACGTCGAACCGCGCGTCGGAGGAGAACGGGGCCTTGTCCAGGTAGGAAAGGATCATCAGCCCCCGCTCGCGCTCCTCCGGCAGCGCCCACAGCTCCAGCGCGCGGGTGAGGTAGGACAGATCGACAGCCGTGTCCGGCGCGTCTTCGATGCGGGAGAACAGTTCGACCGGCGAATCCGCCGCCCACTGTTGCCAATCCTGCGTCAGCGCGAGGAAGGCGGAGGCGCGCCACTGTGTACCGGGACGCAGGTCCAGCCCGTCGAAGCGCAATTCCAGGCTGGCCTGGGTGAATTCGCCGGGAGCCGGTCTTGCCGGGTCCACATACATGCCCACCAGCAGGTCGGGGGCGGCGCCCAGCACGGCGTAATCCGTGCCGTTCCCGATCACCCCGCGCAGCGACTTGCCGTTCGCCACGTGGCAGCCCCAGTAAATGTCGGTGTCCGCGTATTCCGCCCGCGCGCCGTCCTCCACCATGAACAGCTCCGTCGCCCACTCCGAAAAGCTGTTGTGCAGCCACGGCGACAGGTATTTCGTCTCCTCAGTCAGGTTGCGCACGGTGAGGTCGAGGGTGAAGCAGTCCAGATCGGCGCGGAAGGTGATGATTTTGTCCAGCAGCAGGCCATCGATGCCGAGCAGGCTGGTTTTGCCAAGCCAGCCGAATTGCCGCATCAACCAGTTGGGCGTGTTCCAGTAATGGCGCAGGTGCAGGCGGAACCCGTTCGCGCTTTCCTCGCGGGACACCACCTGGTGGGGGGTGATGTAGCTGGCGCCGGGATAGCGCTCCTCGCCGAACATCACGCGCAACAACCCGCCCTCCAGCTTGAACGGCTTCGTCACGCGCTGGATGCCGTCATGCTCCCATGACAGCACGCGGCCGCCCCACCGCGGGGAGATCAGCAGCGCATTCCGCTCGTTCCGCCACACCAGATCCGCAAACTCGTCCATCGGTTGTTCCCCTCATATTGATTGTCTGCTACACTACATAACGGTTACACGAGTGTCAAGCGTTGGGAGCGCGGACCTCTGAGTCCGCGCGGGTTGACCGACCACACGCGCGGACTCAGAGGTCCGCGCTCCCAGGGGGGATTATGATCGACCTTTCTCGTCCGCTGATCGAGCGGTTGGGCACCATCGAGTGCGACCTGGTGGAGTGCACGCCGGTGGTCTTCAACGACCGGGTGTATCGCGCCGAGTGGGTGCGCACCGCGTACAAGGGCAACCGGCTGGGGCGGGATTACGGCCGGCTGATCGACCACGAGAGCGGCTGGGAAACCGAGCCGATCGGGGTCGATCATCTCTTCCACAGCGCCTTCGTCGAGGGCGACACCGTCTACGTGCTGGGCACCAGCAACGAGGCGGGGTGGAACGGCGCGCGGGTCAACATCTTCGCCTCCACCGATCTGCAGCACTGGGAGGAGTGGAACGCGCTGGACCTGGACGGCTTCAGCATCTGCAACACCTCGCTGTGCAAGGCCGGCGACCGTTACGCGCTGATGTTCGAGATCAGCCGGCCGGAGGAGCAGACCGGCGTGCCCTTCACCGCCCGCTTCGCCTTCTCCGACGACCTGCGGCATTGGGAGGTGACGCCGCCGGAGTGCAATTACGAAAAGGATCGTTACACCGCGCCGCACTGCCTGCGCTGGCTGGACGGGTGGTTTTACGACTTCTACCTGGAGCTGTTCGAAGAGGAATATGAGACGCGCGTCGTGCGCTCGCGCGACTTAATCCACTGGGACGCCAGCCCGCTCAACCCGGTGATGCGCTCCGCCCCGGAGGACCGGATTCCCCGCAACCCGAGCTTCACCCCCGAGGAGCTGCACCGCATCGCCACCGCGGTGGACGCCAACAATTCGGACATCGACTTCTGCGAATACCATGGCCGGCTGGTCATCACCTACTCCTGGGGCAACCAGGGCGGCACCGAGCACCTGGCGGAAGCGGTGTATCACGGGACGCTGGCGCAGTTTTTGCGGGGGTGGTATCCAGAGGGGTGATTGGAAGGATGGAAGGTTGGAAGAATGGATTGAAATTAGTGCCCGGTCCGGTGGTTGAGTAGGCAAGTGAGCCTTCTCGCATCTTTCCGCAGCGCTCGTGCCGTATCGAAACCACCGCTCGAATATAGCCCGTTCACGCAAGGTTTACCTTATTACGTGGTGGTTTCGATACGGCACGAGCGCTGTGGAAAGATGCGAGAAGGCTCACTTGCCTACTCAACCACCGAACCCATAACTATACATAGAACTTGGGCTCACCGCACCCGTAAAGGGATGCGGATTACCGCATCCGTGGTGCGGCTACGGACAGATCCATTCTTCCAACCTTCCATCCATCCAATCTTCCAACGATTACGCGTGTAATTCCTTCCGCTGCACCCAAAATGCTCCGTCCGGCTTGATGACCAGCACGTCGATGGGGCCGCCCACGGTTTTTGGGCGGGCCTGGAAGCGGATGGCGTCGGTGGTGGCGCGGAGGGCGAAGGTGGCGAAGTCGATGGCCTCTTGCAACGTGAAGAATTGCCAGGGAATGTCGAAGGCGGGGAGCTGCTGGTAGTTGCCGGCCTGGTCCTTCACCCACACCGGGTTGATCAGCCGGTGCACGATGTCGCCCTCGCCGTCCCAGGCTGCCCCGTGGATGTCCTTAGCGTTCACCTGCACCGCCTGGCCGGCGCGCACCAGCACCCGCCACACCTGCGCGCTGCCTTTGCCGTCGTAACCCGCCACATGAAAGCCGGTTTCCGGCGGGCCGGGCAACTGGCAGAAATAATCGAGGAGCGCCTTGGCGACGTCGTGTACGGAGAGGGTTTGGCCGCGCAGCCGCTCGTTGATGAAAGACTCGACGAAGCCGGCGATGGGCACGCCCTGGATGGCCGCCTCGCCGAAGGTGGAGATGCCGATGTTGCCGGGGGCGAGGAAAGTCTTGTAATTCGAATCCGACAGCCCGACGGAGACATGCAGCACGGTCTGCTCGCCCTGCTGCATGGTCTTGTTCAATGCCAGCCGGCTGTCGCTGGCCATCACGATCCCCTCGCGCACGTAAAGGGTGATAATAAAGGACATGGCGCCACCTCCGCTGTCCATCATAGCATAATCCTCAGGGACTGTCCCGAGCCCGCAAGACCAGCGATGGCCGCCTTCCTCAACATCGGCTTGTATAACCACGGGACTGTCCCCCCGCGTGCGTGAGGTAAACCTATCGCCGTGGGGGGACAGTCCCGTGATCCCGATAACAAGCATGAAGTTTGTGAGCGCGCTTCGGTCCTGCGGGGACGGGACAGTTCCTGAGCGGAGTTCTCGCACGTGGGGGGACAGTCCCGTGGTCCCGATTACGAGCATGTAATTCGATCACGCGCTTCAATCCTGCGGGGACGGGACAGTCCCAGAGATAATTGAGGTGACACTCCCCGCATTGCCGGGTATACTTTTGAGAGAACCCTGATTTGTCATATGGAGTTGCAATGATGAAGCGCGTGATTTTTTTGCTATCCTGCCTGCTCATCGCCGTCGTGCTGCGGGCTGACAACGTGGCCGCGATGGAGAAACAAACCCGCAGCCATGGGCCGTCGCCGGAGGTGGAAGCGCAGCAGAACACCCCGAAGGTGGAGATTTACCGGCTGCGCATCGTCAACGATGCCAGCGGGCCGATCACCGGCTCGCGCGACGGCGGGCAAACCTGGACGCCCATCGGCCGCGTGCTGACTTACACGACGAAGGTGACCAACCAGGGCTACACCGCCAGCAAATGGGCGCCGATGAGCGCCATCGCTGCCACCGCGGTGAACGCCATTCACGTCCGCACCGGTTACAACGCGAAGGACGACAAGGGCGTGGTCTTCTCGATACTGCCGCTGGAGATGAGCTCGGAAACCTTCCGCAAGGTGCAGGAAACACAATCCTTCATGTCGCCCGACTCCAGCATCTATACCGATATTCCCGCCGGCACCGGCCTGTTCGGCGGCGACTGGTCGCCCATCCTCGGCAACCCCATCGCGCTGGAAACCGCGGACGGTCTGCAGGCGCTGCCGGCAGGCTACGCGCCGAAACAGGGTGACGTCTTCATCGTGCGCGTGCTGCAGCCGGTGGACACCCCGCACGCCTTCATCTTCGAGAACCGTTTCGGCGGGTACATCATCGAGGAAGCGTGGGACGGCAGCCAGAAGGTCATCGGCCAGGTGCTGAAGCCGGTGCAAGGCGTCGGGCGTTTCTCCGGCACCGCGTTCTGCGACACCGGCCGCCTGCGCGCCAACCACAACGGCGTCATCGACATCTCCACCTCGAAGATGGGCGACACCGGCGGCTTCCAGATCATCCCGCGCGAGCACGCCATGAGTCCGGAGATGACGCGGGCGCGCACGATGACGCAGTGGATGGTGGTCGGCCCGCTGAACGCCCTCGATCCTTCCTGGGAAGGCGTGGCCCCGCTTTTCCGCGATTACCTGCGTCCCAGCTACGGCGCCGATGACTGGTCCTCGCCGGACTGGCTGCGGTTGGCCACGTCCCGCGTGCAGGTGGACGTGAAATACGCGGACAGCAAGGACTGGCAGCCGATGCCGGCCTTCAAGCTGGATCCGGATCTCAACAAACCCTTCCCCGACTGGGCGAATACCGCGCTGGAGAAGGTGACGGTGATCCGCATTGTGCTGCCGGTGCCGGTGAAGGGGGTGGGGGAGTAACCGTTTTCTTCTGCACCACAAAGACGCAAAGGCACGAAGACACAACGAAATGATGTTCTTCGTGCCTTTGTGTTGCCGGATGATGGTGTGGCGACAGCAGGACTTTAGCTGAGTGCCCGCGAAAAGGTGTTTCTCGGAAACGACGGCACTTATGACCACCCAGGCACAAATCACTCGCACCTCGCTCACCGGCGCGCTTTCCCGCAAGCGCGTGGAAATCGCCATTCTGATCTGCATGCTGGCGGTCTACTTCTTCTCCTACTTCCAGCGCGTGGCGGTGCCGGGGACGGTGTTCGACGAGATCCAGACCAGCTTCGGCATCTCGGCCAGCGCGGTGACGGCGCTGGGGGCGGTTTTTCTTTACATTTACGGCGGCATCCAGTTGTTCGTGGGGATGATGACCGACCGCTTCGGCGCCGTGCGCGTGCTGCTGGTGGGCGGGCTGCTGCTGAGTATCGGCTCCATCCTGTTTCCGCTGTCGCAATCGCTGACCATGCTCTACGCCACGCGGGCGCTGGTGGGCCTGGGCGCCAGCCTGATCTTTCTGTCCGTGGTGAAGGGGTTGGACATCCTCTTCTCGCCGTTGTATTTCCCGCAATTGATGGCCGTGTCGCAGGCGGTGGGTAACGCGGGCGGGCTGGTCGGCACCTTTCCCTTCGAGCGGGCGGTGGCGGCGTGGGGGTGGCGGCACTCGCTGTTGGGCGCGGGCGGGCTGACTCTGCTGGCGCTGGCAGTCTCCGCCGTGTTATTCAGCTCCACGCCCTACATCCGCAAGTACGAGAGCAAAACGACGCCGTTGGTGGTCGGCAGCATCCTGCGCAACCGGCATTCCTGGCCGCTGCTCATCGCCGGTCCGGTGAACTTCGGGATATACTTCCTGGTGCAGGCGACCATCGGCAAGAAATTCCTCACCGATTACTGCCACCTGCCCTCCGCTACTGCCGCCTCATTTACACTGCTGATGATGCTGGTGACCATCACCGTCGGCATCCTGGGGTCATTCTCCGTCCGCTTTATCGGCGAACGGCGCAAACCACTCATCGTCGCGTCCTTCGCCTGCACCGGGCTGGGCGTGGCGGTGCTGCTGCTGGGCCTGCATTTCAACCTGTCGAGCGGCTGGTTTCTGCTTGGATATGTGCTGATGGGATGCTACGCGACCGGCTCGCCGCTGGGCAATGCGCTGATGAAGGAGTTGAATCCCCCGGAGGCGGTCGGCACTGCCATCGGCGCGCTGAACAGCATGTGCTACATCATTGTGGCGCTGCTCACCACGATGGCCGGCGCCATCATGGACCATTACTGGGCCGGCGCACTGACCGTCACCGGCGCCAAGCTCTACCCGAAAGAGGCCTACGCCCTCATCTTCCTCATCTGCTTCGGCCTCTCCGTCTTCGCCTTCCTGCTCTCCCTCTTCCTGCGCGAGACGCGGGGAAAATCGCTGTTCGTGAAGTGAAGCGATACCTCCCGGGACGTTACAGCGTATACAGGTCAATCTCAAGGTAATCGGGAGCGCCTTGCGCTTCCACGGCGGGGGTGAAATCCACTTTGGTAATGCCGGTTTCTTCGTCGTAACTGAGGGTGGCCAGCACGGCATCGGCGTCGTCGGTCAGCGTGCCGGTCGTGCCGTCGAAGGTGAGAGTGTAGCCGTCGCTGGCAACGGCGTCGAGCGCGAACGTGTAATTGCTTCCGTTCAAGTTGCTGGTGGTGGTGGCATGCACCCAGTAGCCGTCCACCGCCGAGAAGAGCCAGGCGTCCGTGTCATAACTGGTGTTCGCGGAGCTGGAGCCGCTGGTAGTGAGATATGAATGATTCAGCGATGTGGTCGACCGATAGATGACGCGATTGTTCATCGCGATCCGGTATGTCGTCTCCTCCAACTGGTGGCCGCTGCCGGAGAGCGACACGAAGTTAATGACGTCGTTGCCGTCGCCTTCACCGGTCGCCGTCAGGTCGACCGCGTCATTGCCGATGGCGCCCGGCACGGTGCCGGTCACCTGGAAGCTGTAGGAGAAGGTATAGTCCGTCATCGAGGAGGTGTCGGTGAGGGTGGAATCATCATTGCTCTCGATGGCGATGGTCATCGTCAGCTCATCACGCGTACCGGTCACATTCAATGTCGCGGTGGTCGTGCCGCCGCTGTCGGAAGTGGCATACGATCCGATCCAGTGAATGCCGTTGTCACCGGTAAAGTCGATCGGGGTGGTGTCCCGCGTTCGGCCGCTGGCGCCGCCGGCCAGCGCGCGGGCCAGGCCGGAGATGGCCAGCTCGTTCTTTGCCAGCAACGAAGATTTTCCGCCGGATTGGCCCCGGGAGAACGTCGTGCCTTCCGCCAGCGGATAAAAGCCGGCCGTATCGACCGGGACATCCAGCGCGTTCAGATAATAGACCGATCCCTCTGCGCTGATCAACAGCAGGAAATCTTTCCCCGCCGGCGCATCCACGTTATCGATCGCCATCGCCAGGTCCTGCGCCTGGCCGGCCGGTCCGGCATTCCGCGAGAAGGGATCGGCTACCAACGCCGGATCGTTGCTGCCGCCGGCGCCGCCACCGCCACAGCCGGAAAGGAATGTTGCCAGGCCGGCAGCCAGCAGGACGAGAAGGAGTGAGAAGAGAGATTTCATGGCATCCTCTTTCCGCGCCGGAGGGGGCGACGCTCGCTTCTCATTATAAGCACCGGATGGCGATATGTCCAACCGCTCACCCCCGCCCCCCTAACCCCAGCCCTTCCCCCCCGATGGGGAAGGGAGTTGGTCATGAGGAGATACGAAAACGGGAGCAATTCTCTATTGGGCTATAGTTCGTGAGATACCGGGTGCAATTATCTCTGCCCCGGTGCTCCCTTCCCCATCGGGGGGAAGGGAGCACCGGGGTTAGGGGGGGCGGGGGTGAGAGAGAAACCATTCTCCTCACCCCTTCGCCTTCTCACGATTTATGCACACTCACAGCTGCCGATGATCGATGACTCGCTTGGCTTTGCCTTCGCTGCGCTCGATGGTCTTCGGCTCGACCAGTTTCACGCGGCAGTTGACGTTCAGCGCGGACTGCACCTCGGCGGAGATGCGACGGGAGAGGGACTCCAGCGCGCGGATCTCGTCCTTTAGCACGGACTCGGTGACTTCCACCCACAGTTCCAGCTCGTCCATGCTGCCTTCGCGCTTGACATGGATCTGGTAGTGCGGCGCGGTGCCTTCGATGCGCGTGAGCACCTCTTCGATCTGCGAGGGGAAGACGTTGACGCCGCGGATGATGAGCATGTCGTCCGAGCGGCCGGTGACGCGGTCGATGCGCACCATGGTGCGGCCGCAGGCGCACTGCTCGTAATTCAGCGCGGAGATGTCGCGGGTGCGGTAGCGAATTACCGGCATCGCCTCCTTGGTGATGGTGGTCACGACCAGCTCGCCGTGACTGCCCGGCGGCAGCACTTCCTCAGTATCCGGGTCGATGATCTCCGGGTAGAAATGGTCCTCAAACATATGCAGGCCGCACTGGCACTCGCATTCACTGGCGACGCCGGGGCCGATCAGCTCGGACATGCCGTAGATGTCGATCGCCAGCACGCCCAGGCTGTGCTCCAGGTCGCGGCGCATGCCTTCCGACCAGGGCTCGGCGCCGAAGAAGCCGACGCGCAGCTTGAGCTGGTCGCGCACGCCCATCTCTTCCGCCACCTCGGCCATGTAGAGCGCGTAGCTGGGGGTGGAGGCGAGCACGGTGCTGCCGAAGTCCTGCATCACCGTCACCTGGCGCTTGGTATTGCCGCCGGAGATGGGAATGACGGTGGCGCCCAGCCGCTCGGCGCCGTAGTGCACACCGAGCCCGCCGGTGAACAGGCCGTACCCGTAGCACACCTGCACGATGTCTTTGCGGGTGGCGCCGCCGCAACCCAGCGTGCGCGCGATCACCTCCGACCAGGTGTTGATATCGTTCTGCGTGTAGCCGACGACGGTGGATTTGCCGGTGGTGCCGCTGGACGCGTGGACGCGCACCACTTCCTCCATTGGTACGGCGAACATGCCGTAGGGGTAGTTTTCGCGGAAATCCGACTTCACGGTATACGGGAAGTGGCGCAGATCGGCCAGCGCCTGCAGGTCGAGCGGCGTGACGCCGGTGAGCTTGCACTTCTCGCGATACGCGGGCACGTGATTGTAGACGCGCGAAATGCTGTCCTTCAGCCGGCGCAGCTGCAGCGCCTGCAGCTCTTCACGGGGCATGCATTCATACAACGGGTTATAAATGGTGGTCGATTTGGTAGAGAGTGCCATGGTATCTCAACTCCTCGCCGCGGCCGGCGCCAACGCGCGGCCACGATGAAACGCGGTTAAATTGATATCGACAAAGCGCGGCTTGACCGTCTGGCGGATCGCCCCTTCCCAGCTTTCCAGCGGGAGCGCGCAGCCGGCGGAGAGCACGCCCAGCAGCACGCTGTTCACCGCGCGGGCGTTGCCCACTTCGTTGGCGATCTCCAGCGCGTCGATCAGCAGCACATTCGGGCAGGCCCGCAGCAACTGCTCCTCCGCGTCGTCGGGGTAGACGGCTCCGCCGTAGGTCACCGATGACGGGATGATCCGCTGCCGGTTGACGATGGCGAGCCCGCCCGGACGCAGGCGCTCCAGCCCGCGCAGCCCTTCCAGCAACTCGAAGCCCAGCAGCACATCCGCCCCCGGCGGCGGGATGAGCGGCGAAAAGACCTCCGCGCCGAAGCGCACTTCGGAGACCACGCTGCCGCCGCGCTGCGACATGCCGTGCACCTCCGACGCCTTCGCCTCCAACCCGGCCAACCGCGCCGCCAATCCGATGACATCCCCGGCCAGCACAATGCCCTGGCCTCCGACGCCGACGATGAGAATATTGGTAGTTGCTGCCATGATCAACCTTTACTTAATTACAGATCAGTGCGGAAAATCCTTCCGGAATTTTCACCCTTCCACCAGCCCGGCCGTCTCCTTCTTCCCGCCGGGGAGGAGGGCGTCGAATTTGCAGAGGCTGGCGCAGACGGCGCAGCCGTTGCAGAGCAGGGGGTCGATCTCCGGGCGGATGCGGGTTTTGCCGCCCACCTCCACCTCGACTTTGCTGATGGCGGGGCAGCCGATGCGCAGGCAGAGGCCGCAATATTTGCAGGCGTCCGCCACGTTCTGCACCTTCGGGCGAATCTCATGCGGGATGAGCATGCAGGGACGGCGGGCGATGATGACGGACGGGCCGTCAAAGGCCAGCGCGCGCTTCACGCCGGCGTCGAGCTCCGCCAGGTCGTAGGGATCGAGCACGGCGACGTCCGGCACGCCCAGCGCGCGTACCAGCCCTTCCAGGTCGACCTGCGGGGCTTCACTGCCGTTCAGCGCCTTGCCGGTGCCGGGGTGCTCCTGGCGGCCGGTCATGGCGGTGGTGCTGTTGTCCAGGATCATGATGGTGCAGCGCGAGCCGTTGTATACCATGTCCAGCAAGGCGGTGATGCCGGAATGCAGGAAGGTGGAGTCGCCGATGACGCCCACCACTTTGGCGGGATCGACGCCGGCCTGTTCCAGCCCGCGCGCCACGCCGATGGAGGCGCCCATACAGATGCAGGTGTCCAGCGCCTGCAGCGGCGGCATCACGCCCAGCGTGTAGCAGCCGATGTCGCCGCTGACGGTCAGTTTGTTCTTCTTCAGTATCCAGAACACCGCGCGGTGCGGGCAGCCCGGACACAATGCCGGCGGGCGTGGGGGCAGGCCGGCGGAAGACGGTCCGTCTGCCACCTCGAGCCCCAGGCCCTTCGCCACCACGGTGGGGGTGAACTCGCCAAAGATGGGGAAACGCTCCTTGCCGATGACCGGGATGCCGGCGGCGCGGATCTGCTCTTCCAGGAACGGGTCCAACTCCTCCACCACGTACAGCGTCTCCACCTGCGCGGCGAAGGCCTTCACCGCCTCGATAGGCAGGGGGTGCACCATGCCCAGCTTGAGCACGGAGGCCTCCGGCGCCACCTCGCGCACGTATTGATAGTTGATGCCGCTGGTGATGATGCCGACCGTGCGGTCGCGGTACTCGGCGCGGGTCAATTCGGATGTCTCCGCCCGTTCCCGCAGGCGGCGCAGATGATCTTCCACCACCACGTGGCGCTTCTTCGCGTTGGCGGGGACCATCACATACTTCCCCGGGTCACTGGGTGCGACGGCGGCGGGAAGGTCGGTGTCCGGGTCGCACGGGCGCAGCGTGCTCTTGCCGTGCGACAGGCGGGTGGTGGTGTGCAGCAGCACCGGGGTGTCGAACTCCTCGGAGAGCTGAAAGGCCAGGCGGGTGAAATCGTAGGCTTCCTGTGAATCGGCCGGCTCGAGCATGGGGATCTTCGCCGCGCGGGCGTAGTGGCGGCTGTCCTGCTCGTTTTGCGAGCTGTGCATGCCGGGGTCGTCCGCCACCAGCACCACCAGCCCGCCGGCAATGCCGGTGTAGGCGGCGGTGAAGAGCGGGTCGGCGGCGACGTTCAGGCCGACGTGCTTCATGGTGACGATGGCGCGGCGGCCGCCGATGGCTACGCCCAGGCCGACCTCCAGCGCCACCTTCTCATTGGTCGCCCACTGGGCGTTGCCGCCCTCCAGGGTCGCCAGCGTCTCCAGCACCTCGGTGCTCGGGGTGCCGGGATAGCCGACCCCCAACGCCGCCCCCGCGTCACGCACCGCGCGCGCGATTGCCCCATTACCGGTTACGATCAGGTCCACGATGAATACTCCCGTCACGACAATACCGCCACATTATGATGAGATAAGTAGTGAACGTCAATAAGAAATGGGGGTAATTGCCGGGAAAGCCGGTGGGGGAACCAGCCCTGCCCGGTACCGGAAGGCTGCTAATATTTAACATAAGAATTGATGTTTTACGCTCGTTTTGAAAAAAACCATTAATTTGTACCCGTAAGATTTTCTTCCTCTCCGAGGTTTTTGCCGTCAGGAATAACCGGTCCGGCAAGCAGGCACGCGCAGGGTGGGACAAAGCGGAGGGGTGGGGAAGCATACCTTAATAATACACGCGTTCGCCGATTTGTCAAGGGGGTTGGTGTGCGATGGGGGCTTCAAACGCTCAACAGCACGGGCCGAATGAATTCGGTGCTACGGGGCCGTTCGGCCGGGCGTCCCTCTGCAGGGACGCGTTGCATATCGGGTATTGACAACCCCTGCTATCTCCAGAACAATGAGGGGTATTATACCTGCTGGAGCGGCCATGTTCGAGCATCGAAAACAGCCACTGCTCCCCATGCCGGCATTCATCCGCCGATCGTTGCGGTTTGCCGGTTTCGGGCTGGCGATGGTCGCGGGGTCGCTGCTGATCGGCATTCTCGGCTATCGCTTTTTCGAAGGCTTCTCCTGGCTGGACGCCTTCGTCAACGCTTCGATGCTGCTGGGCGGAATGGGGCCGGTCAATCCGCTGCACACCGATGCGGGGAAGGTCTTCGCCGGCTGTTACGCGCTCTATGCCGGCATGGTCCTGCTGATCGCGGTGGGCGTGATCCTGGCGCCGCTCTTCCACCGGATGCTGCACCGGTTTCACCTGGAGATCGATGAGGGGACAGGCGACAGTTGACAGGTGACAGTCGCCTGGGTCCGCGTTATAATGAGCCGGATCGAAAGGATATCATACTATGGCCCTGTCTCGCGAAGAAGTCGAACATGTCGCGCTGCTCTCCCGGCTCAAGCTGAGCGGGGAGGAGATCGTGCGCTTTACCGGCCAGTTGAACACCATCCTCGGCCACTTCGCAGCCCTGCAGGAAGCCGACACCGGCGATATTCCCAGCACCACCCACGTAGTACCGATGACCAACGTCACGCGCGCTGACTGCACCTGGGAGAGCCTGTCCCCGGACGAAGCGCTGGCCAACGCGCCGGAGCGGAAGGACGATCTGTTCAAAGTGCCGCGCGTCGTCGAATAGGAAGTGACTAGTGATTAGTGATTAGTGACTAGTGGGCCTGTAGCCGATCAGTTGTCCTTCTAGATGTCAACCTGCCGCTAATCAGGACACCAGGCACTAGCCACTCGTCACTAAAAAGAGGCAAACCACCCATGTCTACCACCACGTTCACTCTTGATGACCTGATCGAGCTGATTCAGCCTGACCCGCACGTCCTGGCGGACGGGCAACGGCGGATGGCCGATATGTTTTGTAACCGGCCGACGGACAGCCTGCCCATCTTCTTCGCCGCGGCGGCGCCGGATGCGGGCATTGTGTGGAACCGGGATATGCATCGGCACGTGGAAGATCCCGACCAGATGCTGTATGACCAGGTGGCGGGGCTGATCGGCTGGGCGCGCGCCGGCTCCGATGCGCAGTTGTCGATCCGTGCCGACACCGGCACCGGCACGCTCTGCACCGCCGCCGGCTGCGGGCTGTTGCTGTCCGAGTTCGGCCTGCCGTGGACCACGCACGTCACGCGGGAAGCCATCGAGGCCTTTGATCCCGACAACATCGCCGACCAGGGTGTGATGCCGCGCGTTTTCGAGCTGTATGCCCATTTTCGCGCGCGGCTACCGGAGCGCATCCACTTTTACATCGCCGACACGCAAAGCCCGTTCGACCTGGCGCACCTGCTCTACGGCGACGACATCTTTTACGCCATGTACGACGAGCCGGAGTTCGTGCACCTGCTGCTGCAGAAGGCGACGGCGCTGTATGTCAACGGCTCGCAACTGATGAAGGAGTGGATCGGCGAGGCGGCGGACGGCGGGTATCACAACGGCGGCATGTGGATGGCCAACGGCGGCGTGCGCGCCTGCGAGGACACCGCCACGCTGCTCTCGCCCGACCTGATCGATGAGTTCGTCGCGCCGTACCGCGACCAGGCGCTGGCGCCGTTCGGCGGCGGCTGGGTGCATTATTGCGGCAACAACGACGCCCTGTATGCCACTGTGCTGAAGGCGCCGCAGGCGCGCGGTCTCAACTTCGGCAACCCCGAGCGCCATGATTTCAGCCGCGTGCTGCCGGAACTGATCGCGGCCGGCAAGTTCTACTTCGGCTCCCCCGCCCGGCTGGAGGACGAAGCGCTGGAGGCGTATTTCCGCCGCGTCATCGGCTACACCGGCGGCGCGAAAAAGGGCCTGATCTTCACCCCGCAGCTGCGCGGCGACGAAGCGAAGGAACCGGCGCGGGTGCTGGAACTGTGGCGGTCGCTGCAATAGCTTAGGGACTGTCCCGGCTCAGCGGGACCAGCGCCTGTTTCCGCATCTAACGCCATTACCATGACCAGCGGGACTGTCCCCTCACACGAGTAAGCTTACCTGTAGAAGGGGACAGTCCCGCTGGTCATTCTCACGAATATTAAGGAAGGCGACCGGTTCGGGTCCCGCTGAGTCGGGACTGTCCCTAAGCTTGTCCCTTTTGATAGAGAAGCTTGCGTATACAAGGGGACAGTCCCGCTGGTCATTCTCACGAATATTGAGGAAGGCGACCGGTTCGGGTCCCGCTGAGTCGGGACAGTCCCTGAGCGATTTCGTGTCTTCGTGTTGCAGGGGAAAGCCTGACAAGCGCGAATAATGGGAGGGATTACTCTCCTGGAGGTGGTTATGGCGACGTTATCGATTGGCGTGATGATGGGCTGGACGGACGAGCCGGAACAGTCCTTTGCGAAGATCCGCGAGATGGGCTTGCGCGACTGCCAGCTGGCCAACTGGAACGCGGAGATCAGCGATGCGGAGGTGGAGAAGACGAAGGCGGCGGCGGAAGCGGCGGGGGTGACCATCACGCTGCTCTGGCGTGGGTACAGCGGCCCGGCGGAATGGAATTATACCGAGGGCCCGTCCACCATCGGCCTGGTGCCGCCCGCGTTCCGGCGCACGCGCACCGACGAGCTGAAGCGCGGCATCGAGGTGGCGCGGATGCTGGGCGTGCCGGACGTCGCGACCCACGTGGGCTTCCTGCCGATGAACCCGAAGGACCCGGATTATATCGGCGTGGTGGGCGCGGTGAAAGAGATCGCCGAGTACGCGGGCCCGCACGGCATCTACTTCGACTTCGAGACCGGCCAGGAAACCCCGATGGTGCTGATGCGCTGCTTCAACGACGTGGGACTGCCCAACCTGGGCATCAACCTGGACCCGGCCAACCTGCTGCTGTACGGCAACGCCAACCCGGTGGATGCGCTGGACATGTTCGGCCGCTTCGTGCGCGGCGTGCACGCGAAGGACGGCGAATATCCGACCAACGGGTATGAGCTGGGCCACGAGACGGCGCTGGGCGAAGGCCGGGTGAACTTCCCGGTGCTGATCCCGAAGCTGAAATCGCTCGGCTACACCGGCTCCCTCACCATCGAGCGCGAGATCAGCGGGCCGCAGCAGATCGTGGATATTCAGAAGGCGATCGCGTTGATGACGCCGCTGCTGTAATTGGAAGCATGGAAGGGTGGAAGGATGGATGACTGGGAATGCCGGTCATCCATCCTTCGCTGTTTATTGTGCCGTGTTTGAGCTCTCCACCGGCAAATCGAGTTTCGTGATGTACCACCATCCTTCGAACGGTTGCTCGAGGGTTAAATGGATCACTTGTCCGGGCATGCCGTCGTGTTCCGGTATCTCCATTTTCACCTTTGCGGTTCGCTGTTCTTCCGAGGTAAGGAGATAGGTGACCTTTGTCCAGAGAATGTCAAAGATCAGTGCACGATAACTGGCGCCGTCCCGCTGGATACGCTCTTCGGTTATTGTTGTGGGACGGAGATTATTGGGATCTGGAGTGGGGAAGGCCAGAAATTCTGTAGTCTCTGCCCGGGCGGTATAGAGCGGATCCAGCCGCCAGGGTTGCTGTTCCTCATAAATCGCGATCTCTTCCAGGTGCTGCTGTTTTCGGCGCATCCCCGTCACCCACTTCCCGTTCCCATAATAATAGGTGAATGGGGCATGCGGCCCGGTGGCCGGGTCCTCGGCAAAATACAGCACTAGCGCGCGGTGCCCGCCGTCGTATGAGGCCTCGCTACCCAGCGCCTCAGCCACGGCGCCGGCGGGGAGATACAGGTAGGTTTGCGGACCGTTGAAATACTGCCGCACGGTGACAAAGAACGGCGCCACCGGCAGCGTGACCGTTCCCTGGTCCGTCTCGAGTGTCTGTTCTCCCGGTTTCAGGCGGATGGTTTTCCCGCGGTAGGTAAAGGTGAGAGTTTGTGACCGGGCATCCCATTGCTTTGACGTGGGGAGCGCCGCATTCACTCCGGTTTCCTCATCGAGGAACTTGAGCAGCGCCTGCACGGCGATGCAGGGGACGTTGTCGCGCAGCACCGCCGGCGGCAGCGTCCAGGGGGTGGGCGCCTTGCCGGGCAGGGAGAGCACCTCATCATAACCGACGGGTGAGTTTTCGTGCGTTTGGCGATCGCCTTTGCGCAGTGTCAAGGCGTAGGGGATGGTCGGGATGTAACTGATGCCGGCAGACCCCTCCGCTTCCCAGTCGGTCCAGTGCCCGTGGAACGTATTGCGATTGCGTGAAAGGTTACGATCCGCCCTCACCAGGTAGGTGCCAGGCAGGTGCAGGGTGATGGTGCACTTCGTCTCCTCAACTTTGCCTTTCCAGTTGCCGCCGGTGAAGAAATACCTGGCCCAGCGGTTTCCGCTGCTGTCCTCACCTGCCTGGGAGCGATATTCGACCCGCACGACACGCTGTTGATGGGCGGCGAACGCGACGCGCTTCACCCAGTATGTCCGATACCCCATGTCTCCGGGCCCTGGTGCGGCGGTCCGGCGGGTGGCGGTCACCCGTTGCCCGTCTACCGTGGTGCGGAACGAGAGGAACCCGGTCTTCTGCCGGAATTCTTTGGGATTGATGCCGCCGGAGCCGACTTCCGGAAATCCCATCAACACCGTCGTCGCCGGTCCGTCATTCAGGAACACGAACTGCGCGGCCACGTCGTAATAGGCGGGGTAGACATCCATCTTCACCCATTCGCGCACCATGCGCACGGTGGTCAGCTCGCCCTGCACCGGTATCACGCGGCCGCCTTCTCCGGTTACCACGGAATCGTTGGCGCGCAGGCCGCCGGCAATCGCCAGCAGCAACAGCACGAAAGGCACGGCTCGCATAGCATCCCTCCTGGTTTTCACCAGCTCTGACTCTGACTCTTACCTCATCGGTTTTGAGTATGAGTCAGAGTCAGAGTAAGATATTTTTGGTAAGCGATTGATTCTATTATATAGCAACCGCATTGAAAGCAGATTACAACTGGATGAAATGGGTGTGAAATCTGGTATAATAGGCGGCTAACCATCATGAAATATCCGATGTCCTGCACAATTGCAAATATCACATTCTCTCCCGCACTGGTGCTGGCGCCGATGGCGGGGGTGACGAACCGGTGCTTCCGCATCCTCTGCCGCCGGCATGGAGCGGGGATGGTGGTGTCGGAGTTCGTCAGCAGCAACGCGCTGGTGCACAGCAATCTGCGCACGGAGCGGATGGTGCGCATCGACCCGGGCGAGCATCCGGTGACGGTGCAGATCTTCGGGCAGCATCCGGAGCACCTGGCGCGGGCGGCGGAGCTGATCACCCCGTATGGGCCGGACATCATCGATATCAACATGGGTTGCGGCGTGCCGAAGGTGACGAAGGCGGGCGCGGGGGCGGCGATGATGCGCGATATCGAGCTGGTGCGGTCGGCCTTCCGCGCGGTGAAAGCCGCCACGCCGCTGCCGGTGACGGTGAAGATGCGCGCCTTCTGGGAACCCGACGGCCCCACCGCGCTGGACGTGGCGCGTGTTGCCGAGGAAGAGGGCCTTTCGGCGGTGACGGTGCATCCGCGTCCGGGCAAGGGGCACCACAACGCCGGCTGCGCCGACTGGGGGCTGATCCGCGAGGTGAAGGCGGCGGTGGCCATTCCGGTGATCGGCAACGGCGACGTGCGCACGGGCGAGGATGCGCGCCGCATGTTCGCGGAGACCGGCTGCGACGCGGTGATGATCGGCCGCGCGGCGCAGGGGAACCCGTGGCTGTTCGCCGAGGTCGAACACTATTTGCAGACGGGCGAGAAGCTGCCCGCGCCGTCGCTGTCCGAGCGGGTGGCCACCTGCATCGAGCACGGCGAGCTGCTGATCGCGGACAAAGGGCATCGCGTGGGCGTGCAGGAGATGCGCAAGCACATTTGCTGGTATCTCAGAGGTTTTTACGGGGCATCGCACTTCCGTGATGAGGTGATGCACCTGACGCAGTGGACCGACGTGGTGGCGCTGCTGCGGCGCGTGGAGACGGACGCGTCGTTCGCCGACGCCTTCGCGCAGTCCGGGCTGGTGGCGCTGCCGCCGGACGAGTGCGAGTTGCCGGCATAAATACAAGTTTCATTGGGACCGCGTCTCCGAGCCGGTTCCAACGAAAGGGCTCTGGTGATTGGATGCTGGGATGATCGAAAAATTGACCCGGCGCAACATCCACGCATCCAACCATCCGGTATGATACGGGCAGACAGGTCGTATCAGTGAATGCGAAAGGACATGATATGGAAGACCAGTATTTCGATCCGGACGAAGATTTCGTTCTGGACCTCGATGACGCGTTAATGGCCGAGGTGGAAGGCACGGAGTGGGAAGCGAAGGTCGGCGAACTCAGCGAAGAGACGCCGATGCCGGAGCGGATCGCGCTCTATCAGCAGCTTCGCGATGCCGGCGCCGTGCCGGAAGACGCCGCGTTTTTCCTCATCACCTGGGCGATCGAGAGCGTCGCGGAAGAGCGTGTCGACGAAATCTACGCCACTCAATTCGCCGCCCGCTTCGAGCACGTGATGGAAGAAGAGGGGTTGGACGAGGATCTGATCGAGACGATGGAACCGGAGGAGCTGCCGCAGACCTACCGCGAGCTGCAGTTGGAGCTGGCGCAGGCGATCGACGCGCTGGAAGTGGCGACGCTGCAGGCGTTCGGCGAGCATAAAACGGCGGCGCTCTATAAAGCCGAGCCGGAGGAGTTCGACCGGCGCTACGACGAAGGCTACGCGCATTTCTTCGGCAGTGAAGAAGGGTTCGCCGACGAGATCGATGAAGAAGAGGAATAGATAGGTGATGGGTGTTGGGTGTTGGGTGATGGGGATTAGGGATTGGTATGTACCAACACCCAACACCTAATCCCCAACACCTACCCCCCACCCACGGAGTCACAGCCATGTCTACAGCACCGTTGCACGTCGTATCCGTCAGCCTGGGCGATTCGTCGCGGGACAGCGATAAAAACGCCGTCTTTCTCGACCGTGAAATACGCATTGAGCGGCGGGGGACCGACGGCGACATGGACCGCGCCATTGCGCTGATCCGCGAGCTGGACGGCAAGGTGGACGCAATCGGGCTGGGCGGCATCGACCTTTACCTGATCGCCGCCGGCAAGAAATTCGTGATCCGCGACGCCATGAAGATGGCAAAGGCGGCGAGTAAAACACCGGTGGTGGACGGCTCCGGGCTGAAGAACACGCTGGAGCGCCGCACGGTGGAGTGGCTGCAGGAGAGCGGCACGGTGGACTTCCGCGGGAAAAAGGTGCTGCTGGTGAGCGCGGTGGACCGCTTCGGCATGGCGGAAGCGCTGCCCGCGCTGGGCGCGATTCCCCTTTACGGCGACCTCATCTTCGCCCTCGGCATCCCCATCCCCATCCGCACGCTGCCCGGCCTGCGCCGGCTGGCCTTCACATTGCTGCCCATCGTTTGCCGCATGCCGTTTTCCATGCTCTACCCCACCGGCGCCGAGCAGAAGAAGCGCGTGAGCAAGTACGAGAAATATTTCCACTGGGCGGACATCATCGCCGGCGATTTCCACTTCATCAACCGCTACCGGCCCGACCGGCTGGACGGCAAGGTGATCATCACCAACACCACCACCGAGACGGACCTGGCGATGTTTCGCGCCAGCGGCGCCGCCATGCTGGTCGGCACCACCCCGCAGATCGGCGGCCGCAGCTTCGGCACGAATGTCATGGAAGGCGTGATCATCGCCCTGCAGGGCAAGCGCCCGGAGCAGATGACGCCGCAGGATTACCAGCGCACGCTGGAGGAGCTGGGGTGGGCGCCGAACGTGACGAGGTTTTAAGGTTGTCTGAACCTTGATTTACTTGATTTCAGGATTTATATTCTTCATCAAGGAATCCTGACATTTAGCAAATCAAGGTTCAGACAGCCAGTATATCCGCCAATTGTGTTACAATTCCAAGCAACCCCGCAACAGGAGGCGTGAGATGCATCCCTCTCCGCGTCATCGAGGATCGGTTATTCTGGAAGTGCTGGTGGTGCTGGGCGTGCTGGCGGTGCTAGCAGCTGTCGTGTTTACTACATTAAAGCGCCATACTACGGCCTTATGGGACAGCAGCGCTCGGCGGTCGCGGTGTATGAGCAACGAGCGGCAAATCTCAGTAGCGATTCTGACGTACCAGCAGGACCATAACGACAAGCTCCCCAACAAGGCGACGGTCTGGTCTGATCTCGCTCTTACGCCCATGATACTGACCTGCCCGACATACGCGAAAAGTAAGGGCAACGGGTACGGCTATAACCAGTGGGTGTCCGGTAAAACCTCTTCGAGCAGCGGGATGCCGAGTCCGCAGAACCTGGTGCTGCTGGCGGACAGCGCGAAGCCGGATCACCTGCTGACGGCGAACGTGGATATCGACCCGCGGCATACGGGCAATGCTGTGTTGGGGTATGTGGATGGACATGTCCAGCTTGCGCCGTCGTCGGCGGCGGGTATTGGCCGCATCGGCAATCCGTAAGTGTTACTTTTCTAATCGCCTTTGCGCAAAGGAGGCATGAGATGTACCCTCCTCTCCGTCATCGAGGATCGGTGATTCTGGAAGTTCTCGTGGTACTCTGTGTGCTGATTACCCTGGCCGCGATCCTCTTTTCGCTGTTGAAACGCAGCCGTGCCGACTCTCCGCAGAAGCAGGCCCTATGCATCGCCAATGTGCAGAAGCTGTTGCTAATGGTGCAGATGAGAGAGCAGGCGACCGGTGAATTTCCGGATAAAGCGACCATCTGGCATGATCTCCCTCTCCAGTACGGGAATGATATCTGCCCGACGTATGGAAGAGACAAAGGGCTCGGATACGGCTACAATGTCTGGGTCTCGAAGAAGAAGGTGAAGGACCCCAGCCTGCCCCCGCCACAGACACTGCCATTGGTAGCTGACTGTGCGAAGTTTGAAAACGAGATCAGCGTCAATACCGACATCGACCCGCGCCACCATGGGAAGGCGGTCATCGGGTTTGCCGATGGGCATGCGGCGCTAATGGACCCGATGAGGGTGCGCAAATACCATCCCTCGGGACTCTTCGTTCCGAGCGGCAACACTACTCCGTGAGAATCGCCTTCACCCGTCCCACCTGCCCGTCCTGCAGCCGTACCTTGATGCCATGCGGGTGGTTAGGGGAGCTGGTGAGGATGTCCTTCACCACGCCGCGCGTGAGCTTGCCCGTCGGCTGGTCCTGCTTGAGGACGATGTCGACGGTTTGCCCGGGGTGGATGTCTTTGCGTTGTTGGCCGTTCATGGGGATATTATAAGATATATGGGAAAAATGGGATAGAATGGGAAAAATGGGAAAGCCCCTCGGATAAACCGGGGGGCTTTCAACTTTACCACTATTCAACTTATCACTACGCTTTAGCCGCGGGGCGCTCCTTCGCCTTGTCCGCTTCGCCGGCGTTCTTGTTGGCTTCTTCGCGGGCGGCTGCCATCTCCGCGACGGTTTTGGTGTGCAGGCGGGCGGCGCCCTGGTAGCCGGATTTGGTGGGGATCAGGTTGCCGGCGGCGAGGCGCGTTTTCGCTTCCTCGATGGCCTTGCCGTATTGCGGCAGCCACTGCGCTTGCGCGACAAGGAATTCGTCCACCATCTGCCAAATTTCCGGCGGGTTGCAGACGGCGCCGGTGAGGGGGTCCATCATCATCGCCTGGCGCAGCAGCAGGTCGTCGCCGTGCACGGCGGCTTCAACCGCCAGCCGCTGCACGCTGATCGACGCGTTGCACACCGCGGCGGGGCCCAGCGGCAGGTCGCCGACGATGGGGATGTTCATGCCGTTGGCGTCCACGTAGCCGGGCACTTCGATGATGGCGTCCATCGGCAGGTTGGTGATGCAGCCGTCATTCACCACGTTGAAATGCCCGCGGTAGACGCGGCCGGTCTCCAGCCCTTCGATGATGAAGCTGCCGTGCTCGTGCCCGCGGTCCTCCGGGCGGAAGGTGAAGGGATCGGCGGCCATCCAGTTGGGGAAGTCGTGCTCGAACCAGTTGCGGCCCTCGGTGCACACGCGCAGGTAGCCGCCGGTCTCGCCGTTGATCCACGAGCCGAGGTCGATCCACTGGTTGATCTCCTCCGGGCGCTTGCGGTACCAGGGCACGTATTCGCTGAGGTGGCCGTTGGACTCGGTGCTGAAGTAGCCGAAGCGCTTCAGCATATCGATGCGCACCTTCTCGGTTTTGCTGTAGGTTTCGTGGTTCTCCAGCGCCTCCAGCAGCTTGCCGGTCATGTCCTGCCCCTTGTGGCGGATCTGGACGTACCAGGTCTGGTGGTTGATGCCGGCGCAGATGATGTCCACTTCCTCTTTCGGCAGCCCGAGGGCGTCGGCGATGAGCCAGTGCCCGCCCTGCACGCCGTGGCACAGGCCGACGGTATTTACGCCGCCATACTGATTCGCCGCCCAGGTGTTCATCGCGTTGGGGTTGGCGTAGTTCATGAAGAGCGCGTCGGGATGCGACTCCTCGCGGATATCCTTGCAGAAGTCGAGAATGACCGGGATATTGCGCTGGCCGTACATGATGCCGCCCGCGCAAAGCGTGTCGCCCACGCACTGGTCGATGCCGTACTTGAGCGGAATGTCGACGTCGGTCTGGAAGCCTTCCAGCCCGCCGACGCGGACGAAGGAGTAGATGTATTTCGCATCCGCCAGCGCCGCGCGGCGGTCGGTGGTGGCGCTGACCGTGGCGGGCAGCCCGGCGGACTCGATGTCGCGCTTGACGAGCTGGTAGACCATATCCAGGTTATGCGGGTTCATATCGGTAAAGGCGAACTCGGTATCCTGCAGCTCCGGCACGCAGAGAATGTCGCGGACCATTCCGCGGGTGAAGCCGACGCTGCCGGCGCCGATGACGGCCACTTTAATGGGCATGGGATCTCCTCCAGTGCAAATGTGCATTTTGCTATTTCGACCGGGGAGCGGGGAATCCTTCCGGGGCGGGCCCGTGTCCCCCCTGTTTACGTCTCGTCGCCCGATCTGCTATGGTATAGGACAACAATCGTCCTGGTACAGGAGAAAGCGCATGCCTGATTACGTGGCTACTGACAATTTACCCCATTACCTGGACCCGTCCGTCGAGCTGGCGGTTACGGGGATTGACCTGGAGCAGCCGATGCAGGCCATCCTGGTCACCGACGAGACGATTCCCATTCTCTACGGGCCGGACTATTCGCCTACCCGTCTGCGCTACATCCCCGGGTCGCGGCCGGTGCTCGAGCAGATCGTTGCGACGCTGTCCGGCGCCACGCCCCGCGAGCGCATGCACGCGGCGCTGGCCTGGGCGGCGACGGAGCTGCCGCATCCCTACCTGAACGGCTTTGTGGCGAAGAACCGCGCGATGACCGAAGAGGAGCTGATCGCCTCCGGCACCGGCTGGTGCAACGAGCAGGCGCGCGTGTTCATCGCACTGTGCGAGGTGATGGAGATCCCCGGCCGCATGTGCTTTCTGACGCACGAGAACGGCCTGTGCGGTCACGCCACCGCCGAAGCCTACGTGGACGGCAAGTGGGCGTGGTGCGATCCCACCTTCAACGTGTCCGTCGAGCTGCCGGACGGCACGCTGGGCACCGCCACCGAGCTGTCCGGATCATTCCGCCCGTACGCGCACGCCGCCTACCGCCCCATCCTGGCCGCGTGCTTCCCCAACCTGCTGCCCTATGTAGAAAACGAGCGCGGCTGGTGCGCCGCCGAACGCATGACGGTGGAGGCGGGCGGCGATCTGATCCACACCATCGGGATCTGCAATTACGTGATCGATGGGGTGGAGGTGGTGGAGTAGCCTCAGGGACTGTCCCGACTCAGCGGGACCCGGAACGGTCGCCTTCCTCAATATTCGAGAGCATAATCAGCGGGACTGTCCCCTTCTACAGTTAAGCTTACTCGTGTGAGGGGACAGTCCCGCTGGTCATGGTAACGGCGTTAAATGCGGAAAACAGGCGCTGGTCCCGCTGAGCCGGGACAGTCCCTGAGGTTGTCCGCTTGATAGGTCAGCTTATTCGTGTGAGGGGACAGTCCCGCTGGTCATAACACGAGCATTTCTTACGAGAACGTGCATGGATTCCGCTGAGTCGGGACAGTCCCTGAGGTTGTCCGCTTGATAGGTCAGCTTATTCGTGTGAGGGGACAGTCCCGCTGGTCATGGTAACGGCGTTAAATGCGGGAAACAGGCGCTGGTCCCGCTGAGCCGGGTCAGTCCCTGCGGTTGTCCGCTTGATAGGTCAGCTTACTCGTGTGAGGGGACAGTCCCGCTGGTCATAACACGAGCATTTTTTACGAGAACGTGCATGGATTCCGCTGAGTCGGGACAGTCCCTGAGCAGGGAAAACGCCGTTCTCCCCGAAGCTTGTGGTTTAGAGGTGATGTATGAAGATCTTGTTTTCGGCTGCGCGCAGCCTCTCCCTTTCGGCGCTCCTGCTGGGGCTCACCGCCCTGGCGCTGGCCGCGCCGTTCCACGCGTATCGCGACCTGGCGGTGTATACTACCAGCGCGCCTGATCCGGCCCACGCGGAGCGGATCGTCGCCCGCACGCAGTTCGTGAACCGGGGAACGCAGGCGGTGCGGCTTGCCGCCCGGATATGGCCCGCGAAAACGCTGGGCTTCAAGGGGATGAAATATACGTCGCTTGTGAAGGCGGGGGAGACGGCGGTGTGGACGTGGAGTTTTTCCGTCCCCGCCGGTTTTGCGAAGGAAGTGCTGGCCGGCGACATTACACTGGACGGCCGGCCGGAGCGCGATCTGCATCTCTCCGTGGTGGGGGCAGACCCGCCTGACTTCAATAACAAATACATCGACAAAATCACCGACCGCGCCAGCGTGGCCGCCACCTTCGCCCCGCGGAAGCTGCAGAGCGTGCAGGCCCAGCTTGCCGCGATGAAAGCCGCCAGCCCGCAACCGGCGCTGACGCTGGCCGCCGCCGGCAAGACGGATTACGCCGTGCTGTGCGACGCGCTGCCCGCCCCGCCGGAGGGGAAGGACGCGCTGGAGTTCTGGCGGGCGCAGTCAACGCTGACCGTGGCGCAGCGTGACCTGGTCGCGGCGTTGGACGACCTGCGCCGCGCGGTCCGCGTCAAAACGGGCGCCGAGTTGCCCATTCGCGCAAAGGCGGGCGGGCCGGCGATTATCCTGCGCACGGCGGACCTTGGCGAGGCGGCGAAGGGCCTGCAGGACGCCTACCGCCTGCGCACCGACGGCAAGAACGTCATCATCGAGGCGAACACGCCGGACGGCCTGCGCAACGGGGTTTATGGCTTGCTCACCGACCACCTGGATTGCCACTGGTTCATGCCCGGGCAGCTTGGCGAGGAGATCGGCGTGACGAAAGACCGCGCGGCGCGGCTGCCGGCGCTGAACGAGGTGCGCGGTTCGAAGTGGTTTGCCGGCTCGGGCAGCGAGCGCAACCGCGCCTTGATCAATCGTGGGAAGCTGAGTTTCGGCCACGCCTGGTACTCCTACATCAAGGCCGAAGAATATCCTTACGATAAATTCCCCCAGTACTACGCGCGCGATCGCCAGGGCAAGCTCCGCATCCGCGACACCGGCGCGACCTTTACCAATTTCTGCTCTACCAATCCGGAGGTGCTGGATATCGTGGCGAAGAAGGTCAATGCCTTTTTCGCTGCCAACCCCGACGCCATCATCGCCTCGCTCGATCCCAACGATTACGCGCCGATGTGCCTGTGCGACAACTGCCTGGCGCTGGATAAGCAATACGGGCAGACGCGCGAGGACGGCACCGAGGTGTCCGACCGCCTGCTGCATTTCTCGCAGGAGATTTACAACCGGCTGGAGCCGCGCTTCAAGGATCGCTTCCTGGGCATCCTCATCTACGGCTACCAGATGAAGCCGCCAATCAGCGCGAAGGCGCACCCGCACCACGTGGGGCTGATCTGCGACATGTTCTGGACTTACGACCACAGTCGCCCGTGGGACGATCCCACCAGCGCGCGGAATCAAACGTTCCTCAAGGAGCTCAAGGCCTGGGGGAGCCAGCTCTCGCAATTCGGCTATTACGAGTATATCGGCAACGCCGAGTTCTTCGGGCCGTGGGGGCTGGTCTACAAAATCCGCGAGGACCTGCCCGCCTTCCATGAATTGGGCGGCACCTACCTGCAGCCGGAGGGGCAGGCGTTCTTCGCCACGCAGGGGCTGACCTTCTACATTAACGAGCGGCTGACGTGGGACGTGGACGCCGATGTGGACCTGCTGATGGAGGAATACTTCACGCGTTTCTACGGTCCGGCCGCTAAGCCGATGCGCGATTACTGGATGGCAATCGAGCGCTTGTATGCGCTGGAGCGGCCGGGCACCCGGTTGGAGCGGCGCGTGCTGCCGCGGCCGGAGGACTGGGCGGCGCTGGACAACTACCTGCAGCAGGCCCAGCGCATCACCAGCAAGCTGCCGGCGGCGGAGAAGCGCTTCGCCGACCGCGTGCAGTTCGCGCGCGACGGGCTGGAATACGGGCGGCTGACCGCCAGCTACCAGCGGGAGTTCGAGCACAAGCGGGCGGATCATGCCGCGGCTATCGCCTTCCTGCAGCAATACGGCCCCCGCATCACCGAGCTCACGAAGAAATACCCGTCGGGCGACGCCTACTGGCCACCGCTGGCGCCGGGGTGGGCGTTCGGCGAATATAACGTCGACGGGTTGCTGAAAATGCACCAGCAGGAGGCACTGAAGGCGGCAACAACACCTTAGGGACGACGCGCTCTCCTATCTAGTCAAGTTACGGTAAGCAGTCCTGGATTACCTTGCTCTAATCTCTTGCTCTTGCTCTAATAAAGCTTCACGAAATCCAAGCCCGTGAAGCATTTCAGAGCAAGAGCAAGAAATTAGAGCAAGAGCAAGGAAATCCATGCGCTAACTGTAACCAGACACAGATGGGGATAGGGGGGAGAGCGCAGAAAGAGCACAACCATGCTCATTGCTACCGACGAGAACACCGGCCGGAAGGTCCGGCAGTTGACGACGTTTGCCGAAGGTGCGAGCGTGCCCTATTTCCGCTATCCGCGCCATTTCCCGGACAGGCGCATCATGGTCTACGGCAAGCATGAGACCGGCAACCTGGCGGCGCTGGACGTGGAGAGCGGCGATATCCAGTGTATTCCGCACGAGCGCGGCTCCCTGTTGAAGTGGCGCGAGAGCGACGGCTGCGCTTGGTACTACGATTTGGAGACGCGCGAAGTGCTGGCACGCCTGCTGCCGGACGGCGCCGGAACGGTGGTGGGGCGAATCGACCCCGAAGTGGAAGGCGACCCGTACGACATCACCTGCGATGGGCGGACGCTGATCGGGGCGAAGTGCGAGGCAGAGCCCACTGATATGGCCGGCGTCTTTTCCGGCGACTACAAAGGCCTGTGGCGCTGGGTGTACCGGCAGCGCAGCTCGATCATGTGGGCCTACGACCTGGTCGACAACCGCTATACCGAGCTGCGGCAGTTGGCCGATTACCACCCCACGCACATCGACACCTCGCCGGTGGACCCGGCGCTGTTCAAATACGCCATCGACGGCGTGTCGATCTTCGACCAGCGCATCCACGCCATGCGCATCGACGGCACGGACGACCGCATGATCCGCCCGCAACAGCCGGGCGAGTGGGTGCACCACGAGTTCTGGTGGCCTGGCGCGCAGCTCATCGGCTATAAATACCTCGACCGCCGCGGCGACGCCACCGTACACCTGCTGCCCTGGGGCGAATACGCCACGCGGCCGCTGCACCTGGGCATCGCCAACCTGGCCGGCGAGGAGATTTACCTGTCCGACCCGCTGGACCATTACCAGTCGCACCTCAACGTCTCGCCGGACGCGCGCTTCATCACCGGCGAAGGCACCCACAACCACAGCTTCGCCTCGGTCGCCGCCTTCGACATGGGCAGCACGAAGATCGATTTCCAGGCGATCGCGACGATCCACACGCCCTATATGGCCTCCGCCGGCCAGGGCGTGGAGACCGGGGTGACGCCGGACGCGCGGTGGGTGATCTTCAATGACACGGTGGATGGGAAGAAGCAGGTGTGCGCGGTGGCGCTGGAACTGTAATCTAGGTGGGCATGGCGTCGGGGACTGGTCTCGCCGGGCAACGGCACCGATTGCGTTTGGCGGGGACAGTCCCAATACCGTTTAAATATACTGGGCTCGCAGGCGTCCCGCGCCTGCCCTTGTAGGTAGGCCTACCTGTCAGGCAGGCGCGGGACGCCTGCGAGCCCGGGAGCAATTCATACAAGCGTCTCGCCATGCCGATAATTCCGCGGGCTGGTCCCCGTCGCCTTGCGGAACACGCGGGAGAAGTAGTAGGGATCGGTGAAGCCGGCTTCGGCAGCGATCTCGCCGATGGTGAGCCGGGTGTGGCGCAGCAGGAAGCGGCTGTGCTCCACGCGCACCATCTGCAGGTAATGCATGGGGCTCATTCCCACGGCGGCGCGGAAGACGCGGCCGAAATGGTCGACGCTCAGCCCCGCATGCGCCGCCACCTGCTCCAGCCGCAACTCCGGGTCGCGGGAATGCAGGCTGAGGAAGGCCATCGCCCGGCGCACGGCCTCCGGCACCTGCGCTTCGCCGGCCTGCTGCTCGCCTTCCCGCAACATCACCGCCAGCAGGTTCAGGCACGCGCTTTTAATCGTCATGCGCTGCGACAGGCTCAAGCGCTCGGCGCGCTCCGGCGTGTAGGCGCAGGCGCCGTCCAGGTAGCCGCCCGGCGGGCCGAGGGTGGCCAGGCAACTGGCCTGCAGGTGCGCGAAGGCCTGGATCAGCCGCGCGCCATCCGTCACCGGTACGCCGGCGAAGAGCGCTTCCTCCCGCAGTCCGGCGAACTCCGGCAGCCCGGCCACGTCGAAGAAGCAGCACCAGGACTGATTTGGCTCGCGCGGCGCCGGCGCGTAGTTGCCGACGTGCACGTTGTGCACCGACAGGCGCCCTGGCGGCAGCGAGACGTGCCGCTCCCCAATGCGTACCTGCTCCAGCCCGCCGTGCATCATGTAAATGAACTCCAGGTGCGGCGCCGGCGGGTTATACAACCGGCCGCCCGCCTGCCCGATCCACGGGATGGGCGGCGCCCCGCTCCGGTCCACCCGCAGCAGCAATCGTTCGGTCCAGATGCAGAAATCGTCCAGCATTTTGCAGACCGTATCCATTCCGCCTGGTAGGCAAATATGCGCTAATTATGACAATGATTCAGCGGACTGTCCACGCATCCGGACGGGAAGGAGAACGAGCCATGGCAGAAAAAGTGAAGGTTGGCGTGCTGGGGGTCGGCGGCATCGCCGGGGCGCATGGGCCGGCATTGGCCAACGTGGCCGACCGCTGCAAGGTGGTGGCGGTGGCCGAGATGAACCCCGGCCGCGACGAGGCGATACGGCAGCTCTTCGGGGACGTGCGGATCGTGCGCGACTACCGCGAGGTGCTGGCTATGCCGGAGGTGCAGGGGGTCGATATCCTGCTGCCGCACCACCTGCACATGCCGGCCGTCATCGACGCGGCGCGCGCGGGCAAGCACGTGCTGGTGGAGAAGGTGATGGCGCGCAACGTCTGGGAGTGCGACCGCATGATCGAGGCGTGCGAGGCGGCGGGCGTCACCCTCACCATCTGCCACGACCGGCGCTACAACGGCGAGTGGATGGCGCTGAAGGAGATCATCGATGCCGGCTTACTCGGTGAGGTGTTCTTCTGGAAGCTCGACCACAACCAGGACGTGGTGATGCCGCCGTCGAGCTGGGCGCATTATAAGGACGGCATCGGCGGCGGCTGCATCATGAGCTGCTTGACGCACCAGATCGACGGCCTGCGCTGGTACGCCGGCGAGGTGCAGTCGGTCACCTGCCTGACTGCCGCGCGGCCGGAGCGGATGCAGGGCGAGTTCGCCGGCATCGTCGCCGCGAAGTTGGACTCCGGCGCGCTGGCCGAGCTTTCCATCAACTGGTGGACGCGCTCGAACGTGGGCGAGAACAGTCTGTGGTACGAGATGGTGCAGGCCTGCGGCACGAAGGGGGAGGCCTACCGAATGTCCGGCCGCGGCACCTTCATTCGCCTGCATGAGGCCGATGACGCCGCCCTGGCGAAATACGGCCCCGCGGTGAAGGATGGCTTCGTGCAGGTCGAGAGCGGCGCCTGGGGCGGCCATCAGCGCTGCATCGAGGAATGGGTCAGCCTGCTGCGGGGCGAGCCGGCGCGGATCACCACCAGCGGCCGCGACTGCCGCGGCACGGTGGAAGTGGCGGAAGCCGCCTACCGCTCGGTAGATACCGGTCGCACCGTGACGCTGCCGATCAAGCCGCGCAAGTGGAAGCCGTCCGGCATGCCGGCAGACCTGCAGGGGATCGCTTCAGCGCACAGCAACTATCATGTTGACATGGGGCGGAAGAAGAGTTGATGAGTGGATGGTTGGATGAATAGATGAAGGTCCGGTGGTCGAGTAGGCAAGGAAGCTTCTCGATTCTTTCCACAGCTTCCGCGCCGTATCGAGACCACCGCGTATAGAGGTAAGCTTCACGTGAACAGGTGCTATTGGCGTGCGGCGGAGTACCGCCGCAGAGGTGGTCTCGATACGGCTAGATAGCGATGGAAAGAATCGGAAGGCTCACTTGCCTACTCGACCACCGGACCAGGCGCTATCATCAAAACAATCGTCCCTATGAAAGGAAACCATCATGCGCGTCGGCGTTGATACCTTCACCCTGCGTGATCTGAAACTCGATCCGTTCCAGCAGTTGGATTTCATCCACCGCTTCGGCCTGGACGGCGCCCAGTTCGGCGGCGTCAAAGGCCTGTCCGCCGGGCGCGATGCGGGAGAGCTGCGGGCGATTCGCGAGCGGGCGGATGAGCTGGGGCTGTATACGCAGGTCTCGCTGTCGATCAGTCCCAACCCGCACCTGGCCGGCCTGCCGCCCGACGAGCTGGAGGCGGAGATCCGGCGGGACATCGAGGCGGCGGCGGCGTGCGGCTGGCATGAGCTGCATGCCAGCATGGGCGGCGGCAACGAGCGCTACCTGCACCCGGCGCCGTGGACACAGCACCTGGCAGACACGGCGGCGGTGGTGCGGCGGCTGGGACCGGTGCTGCGCGAGCACGGCAGCCGCATCGATATCGAGACCCACGGCGACGTGACTACCTTCGAGCTCATCCGGCTGATCGAGGACGTCGGCCCGGACATCGCCGGCATCTGCCTGGACACGGCCAACCTGCTCTGCCAGTGCGAAGACCCGGTGGAAGCGGCGAAACGCGCCGCGCCCTATACCCACCTGACCCACCTGAAGGACGGCGCCATCTCCTTCATCCCCACCGGCTACCGCCGCCAGTCGCTGCCGGCGGGGCGGGGCCTGCTGGAGTGGCGGGCCATCCTGCCCATCCTCGCCGTGGAAGAGCCCAACCTGCCGCTCTCCATCGAGGATCACAAGTGGCTATTCGACTTTCACGTCTTCGACCCGCACTGGCTGCGCCTGCATCCGGACCTGACGCGCGAGGAATTCGCGAAGGTCATGCAGTTCGCCTGCCGCTGCGAGCAGCGCATCCGCGAGGGCACGCTGCCGGAGCCCAACACCTACGAGAAGATCCCGCACGTGGATGAGGTGGAAGAACGTCTGGCCGCCGCCCGCGACTACCTGAAGGGTATGATCACCGAGCTGGGCCTGGCCGACCGCCCGGATTATCAGCCGCTGTCCCGCAATTTGAGCATGATGGTGCCGGCCGTGTAGCAGGGAAAGTGATCAGTGAGAAGTAATAAGTCAGTAGTTAGTAGTCAGTAGTGAGTAGTGAATAGTGCAAGGCTCGGTGGTTGAGTAGGCAAGGGAGCTTTTCGCTTCTTTCCACAGCGACCGCGCCGTATCGAAACCACCACACTAACAAGTGAACTTGGCGTCAACGGGCTATATGGGTGAGGTGAGCTGTGAGGGGTTTTCGAAAACGCTTCCTTGCCTACTCGACCACCGAGCCTTGCACTATTCACTACTTACTACTAACTACTCACTTATCACTCAACGCAGGGGGGTTTCCTGACATGACCACCATCCGCTGGGGCATTATCGGCTGCGGCAACGTCACTGAGGTGAAGAGCGGGCCCGGGTTTCAGCAAGCGGAGGGGTCGGCGCTGGTCGCGGTGATGCGGCGAGACGGGGAGAAGGCGCGGGATTACGCGCAGCGGCACAGCGTGCCCCGCTGGTACGATGACGCGGACAAGCTCATTTACGACCCGGAGGTGGACGCCGTCTACGTCGCCACCCCGCCGTCCACCCACGCGGAATATGCGGTCCGCGCCGCGCAGGCGGGCAAGCCGGTCTACGTGGAGAAGCCGATGGCGCGCGATGCGGAGGAGTGCCGCCGCATGATCGCCGCCTGCCGCCAGGCCGGGGTGCCGCTGTTCGTGGCGTATTACCGCCGCGCGCTGCCGCGCTTCCTGAAGGTGAAGGAGCTGCTGGAGGCCGGCGCCATCGGCACGCCGCGCTTCGTGACGGTGACCCAGTATTACGCCCCCGGTGAGTACGATCCCGCCCACCTGCCCTGGCGCGTGCAGCCGGAGATCGCCGGCGCCGGCATCTTCCTCGACCTCGCCGCGCACACGCTGGACATCCTCGACTTCCTGCTTGGCCCGGTGGCACAGGCGAAGGGCATGGCGAATAATCAGGCCGGCCTCTACCCTGCCGAGGACTGCGTCGCCGCCAGCCTGACCTTCCAATCTGGCGCCTTAGGCACGGGCATCTGGTGCTTCACCGCATATAACGACGATGCCGTTGACACCAACGAAATCGTCGGCTCGAAGGGCAAGCTGCGCTTCAGCACCTTCGGCACCGAACCCATCGAGCTGGCCACCCAGGAGGGGGTCAGCCTGCACCCCGCCCCCACGCCCCCGCACATCCAGCAGCCGCTCATCCAGACCATCGTGGACGCCCTCCGCGGCGGCCCCCCGTGCCCCAGCACCGGCGACACGGCGATCCGCACGACAGAGGTGATGGATGCGATCTTGCAGGATTGGCGGGCAGGCTACCAATAACAAGCTAAAGGTGCGTGTCGCGAGTAAAAGCGTGACAGGTTAAGCAGGTACCGCTTTTCGCCGAAAGTACAGCGCCAACAGCAGCAGCGATCCCGACGCGGTGATCACCCAGGGGGCGCCCAGCAGCAGCAGCGTATACGAAAAGGTGGGGTAAAAATAGACCACCGCAATCAGCGGAGTCACCAGGGCGTGGGCCAGGAAAAAGCCCCGGGTCCAGCCCTCCAGCCCTTGCTTCGCAAAGGCCGGCACGGCAAAGAGCGTGGCCAGACCCATGAAGATATACCCCAGCGCATCGACGTCCCAGAACAGCGAATGCGGCGTCTGGTCGAGCACGTGCATTGCGCCCAGCGTGCCGTGGAGCGTCATGGGGATGACTGTGGCCAGTTGCACCACATAATTCAACGTCACATACATGGCGTAGATCACGGCAAACAGCAGGGCGGCGTGCGTCCAGATCTTCTTCTCGTCGACGGCCGAATGGTGAAGGGCCAGCATGGCGAGGAGAAAGGGCACCGGGATCAACAGCGAAAAGCCGTAGATCAACACGGCGTCGGCAGGGAATTTAACGGCGCCGACGACCTGGAGGGTTTGCACCACATCGTACCCGACGCTGGCGAGAAAGGCCAGCAACGCTGAGGAGAAACCGAACCGCGCGATCGTGTTGTTCATGCGGAAAGCATAGCATATGGGCCGGCAGCGGACAACCGTTGTGACCGGCTCCCGTAACAGGGTAAATGCCATTCGCCCCTACAGTGCCCACGGGTCCACGTCGAAATCCCTTGCCGCCGGTTTCCCGTCGAATTGCATATCCGCGAAGTCGAGCAGCACGTCCCAGTCCCGCGGCAGGTGGGCGTGGCTGCCTTCGCGGAAGGCGATGCCGATGCGGTGTTCGGTGCCCAGCAGGCGGTAGACTGCTTTGGCGGCTTCATGGGTGAGGCGGGTGCCGTGCGGGCTGGCCCAGAGGTCGCCGAGGGCTTCCGTGCTCAACAAGGCGCGGGGGGCCACCAGTGCTTTCACGCTGTGCTGGTCGAAGGGCAGCTCCGCCACCCGGCCGGCGTAGTCGCGCAGGCGGGGCGAGAACCAGTAGGGGAAGCGGATCACATCCTCCAGCCGCTCGCCGTCCTCGTCCGGGTAGCGGTAGCAGCCCGCGCCGCCGCAGCCGGAGTTGTTGGGCACGGTAAGGGCGATGCGCTCGTCGGTGGCGCCGGCCAGCAGCGCGGCTTTGCCGCCGCGGGAATGACCGGTCACGGCAATGCGGTCGCCATCGATGCAGTCGAGTTGCTTCGCCAGGTCTACTACGCGGTGGTACCCCCACGCCCAGGCGGCCAACGCGCCGTAGTCGCCCTCTGGATACACGGTATACAGGCCGTCGTCACGTTCGGAACGAAAGGCATCCGGCGCCAGCTCCACGCGGTTGAAAAACGCCACCGCGTAACCGCGGCGCACCGCCAGCGCCAGAATCTCATCGGTAATGATGCGCCAGCATCCGTCGCCGTCGATCACCAGCGGAAACGGCCCCGTCCCCGGCGGAGTGACCAGCGACACGGTGAAGCTGAACTTGCCGGGATATGTCGTCAGCCGGTAATGGATCAGCGGCGTGTCCGGAACCCCCGGAAGCTCGGAGGCATGCAGCAGATAGACCGTCATCCGTTCCGGTGCAGGAGGCAGTTGGCCGTATTGGATATCAAGAATGGCCTGCAGCAACTCCGCCCGCCGGGCCGGCCAAGCCGACGGCGTTGTCACCCGCCTGCCATCCGCGAATAGCAGGGGATCGGGCAAGGGAAATTGTCTGGAAATACCGGCCATCGGGTCTCCTCTGATGCAGTGTCGAGATAAGTATTCACCATGGGGTGTTGGGGAACCTTCCGCACGCTTAGGGACTGTCCCGAGCCCGCAGGACCGGTTGCCGTTCGCCTTCCTCAACCACTGCTGACACAACCACGGGACTGTCCCCCCACGTGGATAGGCTTACCTCTCGCGCGTGGGGGGACAGTCCCGTGGTCTTATTACCGGGCTCGATATTCGAGAGACAGGCTTGGGTTACGCGGGCGCGGGACAGTCCCTGAGCATCGCCGTCCCGTTGCTCCGCGCCTGCACCGTCTTCCCGGCGTAATTAACGGTTACCGGGAAGTCGGCGTCGGCCTGCAACTGCAGGCTGCCCCCGTCCACGGTGATCGCCAGCTTGCCGAACGGGGTGGTCACGGTCCACTGCGGCGGCCAGAGCTCCGGCGTGCCGATGGGATTGAGCGTCACGCCGTCCGCCGTCGCGCGGGCGCCCAGCATGAAGGCGTCGTGGAAGGGGGACTGCAGCAGGGCGTCGCCCGGGCGGTTGCCGTTGGCGAGGTCGGCTGCCGTATGCTGCTCGGCCACGCTGCGGGAGAGACCGAGCTGCGTGTCCTCATCTTCGTGTCCCTGCAGGCGGATCAACTCCGGGTAGATGCGCGACGCCAGCAACGCCCAACAGGCCCCTTTATACGCATGCCAATCCTTCTTGTCGGGCTGGTAGCTGCTGGGGAACAGCTCCACGTCCTCGCGGTTGAACTGCACGTGCACGCGGTGGAGCAGCGGCAGCAGCGCGTCGATGGCCTCCGTGTTGCCGTCTTCCTGCTCCGCTTCCGCGGCTTCCAGCAGGCTCAGCATGCACACGCCGCTCATGTAGAGCGAGGAGAGGAAGCCCGGGTGGGGGCCGCCGCCCATCTGCCCGCCGATCACCCCGCGCGTCTCCAGCACGGTGCGCAGCATGCGCACCAACTCGCGGGTGCGGTCGCGGGCGTGCTCGGTGCGGAAGAAGCGCCACAGCCACGCCCAGCCGCTCACCTCGAAGGAGTCGCGCCCGATGGTATTGCGCGGCCAGTTCTGGCGGAACCACATCCAGTAGGCTTCGGCGCAATTCTCCACCGTGTCCTGCAGATACGGGTCGCCGGTCTCCAGGTAGCCCATCAGCACATCGCGGAACTTGGTGTAGGCGCAGGTTTTCCATCCCCAGCCTCCGAGCCACTGGTGCACGGTGTAGTCGCGGTGGTCCACTGCCCAGTCCGCCCAGAAGTAGCAATACTCGATGGCGTCGGCGAAGACTTCGGGACGGCCGCTCAGGTAGTAATTCCGCAGCATGCCCGATCCGGCGAAGCCGTCATTGGTCATTTCACCGGAGCCGGCGTCGAACTGCCCGCGGGTCATCTGCTTCAGGCGGATGTCCTCGGTGGTAATTTCGTTGGCGGCGTCATAGCGCCCGTGCACGGGCAGGTAGCCGCCCGGCCACGGCTCGCCGGCCAGAGTGTACCACCAGGATGGGGCGCGGTAGCGGGCGATGACCGGCGCGGCGTCGGACAGGCTGAACTGGAAACGCACCGTGCGCCCGGTGCCCGCCGCCCACTCCAGCGGGCCGGACTCGGCAAGTTGCGGGTTGAAGATGCGGTCGAATGGCTTGTAGCACAGCTCATTCCCTGCCGCCTCCAGCGAGGCCGGATGCTTGATGCTGCACAGGGAGAGGGTGTCGCCCAGATTCAGCGTCACGCCGCCCAGTTTGTGCTGCAAGCCATCGGTGGGCAGCGTGGCGGAGACGGGCTGGAAATCGTTGCCGGTCATGCGGATAACGGGCAGGCCCTGGAAATCGTACCCCTCGATATGCAGCTTGGTGGTGGTGAAGTGCAGCGCGGCGTGCGCCACGCCGTTGGCAAACAGCAGCAGGAACAGGTCGATATTCAGGTAGGTGTCGCCGTTATAGATGATGCCGCCCACGCGCACCGCTTCCACCACGTCGTTCTGCCACAGGCGGTCGATCTGCACGTTCTGCCAGTAATGCGGGCCGCCCACGCCGTCCTTCTCGGTGGCGCCCGGCTGCAGCACGAAGGTGCGCTCGCCGTAGGCCAGCTCCAGTTCATACTCGACGGTGGTGCATTCCTCCGCCGGCACCCCGCGCAGCGAGGCGATGTCGGCAAATTTGTGCGGTGTGTAATCCAGCTTCTCGCGGGTGAGGCGCGTGCGCACCTGCCAGCGCGAGGGGGCTGGGCTGTGTTCTTCTGCCGTGTCGGTGGTGACCGTTAACGTCTTCGGCACGCCCGCGTCATCGATGACGAACGCCAGCGCGCGCCGGGGTAAGGTGTTGCGCTCCCACCAGGCCAGGCCATGCATGGCCGCGGCCGGATGGTCGATGCGCAGGGTGGCCGCCACCTCGCGCGGCAGCGGCAGGGAGATCATCCCCACCGTCGCTTCCGGCGACCCGATCCGTTCTAAAACCAGTCTGTCTGCGAAATGACTCACGACTCGATCCTTTCACGTTACTGTCAATGACGTTGATCTAACTTAATGGTATTTCGACGTAAGACGCGTTCTCCTGCCGGCAACACGTGAAAAAGCATGGAATTTCTTTGAAACTGAATATAAGCGAGCGGTGGAAGGTACATTCTCAGTCTGGAAGGGGGCTCTCGCACCCTTCCAGACTGAGAATCTCCACCCATACCTTGCCTGTTTAGCGTACCTGACACCGGATCTCGCCGAACAGCGTCCTGACCCGCTGCATCCGCTCATCATCCAGATACGGCGGGTCGACCGCGCGCAGGTTCTCCGCCAGCCGTGCGGGGCTGCGGGTGCCGGCGCAGCAGGTGCTCACGTCGTGGGCGAGGACATAGCGCAGCGCGGCTTCCGGCACGGAGTAGGGTTGGAGGAAATCGAACAGCGTGGCATCGGTGTAGGGTGGGGCGGCCGGCAGGTGGCCGTCGGCGATGTGGCGGCGCACGCATTCCCGCGCGGCCTCCACCGACACAAGTCCGGACTCCTTCGACGCCTGGTTCAGCGGCATCATCACCACCGTGCCCACGTCGTGCCGGCGGCAGAGGGGCAGCACCGTCTCCGCTGCCGTCTGCAGCAGCAGGTTCAGCGTCAGCATCACCACGTCGAAGGCGCCGGTCGGCACCGCGCGCTGCAGCACCGCGTGCTCCCCGTCAGCCTCTGACAATTCGCTGATGCCGATGAAGCGCACTTTGCCCGCATCGCGCAGCCGCACCATCGCGTCGTAACTCCCGTCGGCCATGAAGCGCTCAAAGCTCTCCAGCGTGCGGATGCCGTGGCCGAGCAGCAGATCGAGGTGATCGCGCCGCAGCCGCCGCAGGCTTTCCTCCACGGACGCCGTCAGCGCGGCCGGGGAGCCCACGTAAGCGGCTTCCGGCGCATAACTGTCGTACGGGCAGTACTTGGTCTCCACCAGCACGCCCTCCTGCCCCCGCAACGCCTCGCCCAGCACCCGCTCGCTGTCGCCGTCATCATACCCGGCGGCGGTATCCACCAGGTTAATCCCCGCGTCAATCGCCGCGCGCACGGTGGCAATAAACCCCGCCGCGTCCCCGCTCGCCCCGCGGGCGGCGCCGTAACTCAACTCGGAAACCTGCAGCTCGGTGCAACCGAGGCGTCGATAACGCATGGTGGAACCTCCGAAGCAATATACTTGCAGGTAGTTCGACCGAAGGAAGGTTACCTCCTGCGTGCACCCCATTCAATTTCCTGTAGCGCGCGTCCGTATCCGCATTGAGCAACCGTGTGGTGGAACGAAATAAGCGTATCGGAAGGCGGAATCAGCGCCAGGCGGGAGAGCCTATCAAGCGACAGGCAATCGACAATCCAGAATCAAAAATCCAAAATGGGAAAAAGAGGGGGGTGGCGGAGCCGACGGGATTTGAACCCGCGATCTTCAGAGTGACAGTCTGATGTGTTAGACCAGGCTACACCACGGCTCCGCGCCAGGACACAAAATGGCAGGGGTGGCAAGGATCGAACTCGCGACCTACGGTTTTGGAGACCGCCGCTCTACCAGCTGAGCTACACCCCTACACGCCTGCTTGTTGCCGTCACGACGAAACGTTTTTGGACATTCCGTCCCTGACAACGTGTGTAGTATAGGTAAAATGCCTGCGGGCGTCAAGGGTTTTACGTAAAGAAGCGAAAAAATCACGCAGCCGATGTGAAGAGCCCGCTCCCTCACCCCATATGCGTCAGGTGACGGTAAGCGGTCCTGGATTATCTTGCTCTTGCTCTCATCTCTTGCTCTTGCTCTGAATCCGACCGACCTGGACCGATTTAGCCGATCAGAGTGTTCAGTTTGACAATCAGCCGTTCACATCTCTGTGAGGCTTACAGAAATTCGAAAGGTTATTCAGAGCAAGAGGCTAGAGCAAGAGCAAGATACCGCGAACTGCAAAATGACCCATATGCCCCCAATCTCTCTCTGGGGAGCGAGCTCTCCACGGTGGACGCGTCATGGTTTCGCGCGCGGATCGGTGAGGAAAGCAAGCATAGCGCGGAGCATGGCCACGCCCTCCGGCGCGGTGAGCGACGGGGGCTCGTGCCCTGTCTTCGGCAGCAGCAACAGGTGCGCGGGTACCTGCTTTGCCTGCAAGGCCTGCACCATGCGCGACGCCTGTGACGGCGGCAGATAGTCGTCTTTTTCACCCGCGATGACCAGGAAGGGCGGGTCATTGGCGGAGACTTGCGTGATGGGCGAAGCGGCGGCATACCGCTCGGGATGGTCCTCCCGCTCGACGCCCAGGTACATCTCCAGCGCGATCTTCACCTGCAGGCCGGCGGGCGGCGCGGTCAGGTCGGTAGGCGCGGCGAGCAGCATCACGCCGGCAAACTGTCCCGTCGTCTCTTCCCGCGTGCCCAGCAGCCCGGCCAACTGCCCGCCGGCGGAATATCCGAGCAGGAAACAGCGGTGCGGGTCGACCTGCAGCGTTTCCGCGTTGTCATGAATCCAGTCGGCGGCCGCGCGGGCATCCTCGAGCTGGGCGGGAAAGATCCAGCGCGGCGCCGGCCGGCAACTGACGGCGGCCACCGCATACCCCGCCCCGGCCAGGGCTTCCGCCACCGGGCGCAGCAGGTCGCGGTCGTCCGCGCTCCACCCGTGCAGGGCGATGATGACCGGAAGCGGCCCGCCCGCCGCTTCCGGCCGGCTCACGTCCAGTGTCAGCGACTGCCCGTCCACCGTGCGATACACCAGGTTCCGCCGGATGACGAGGTTCTGCCCCCACGCGCCGGTGCAGAGGCACACGGCGATGACGGAAAGTATCACCCATCGAAGTTGCATCATGCTGCATGATACCGTCTTCCCGCCCACGCAAGCCGCGAAAAAATGCCACATTCTTTCACGCTCAATCTATGTCATCTCCTCTGGCACAAACGCGAATTTGCACCATTCTCTGCTTGCAGGCGCGCCGGGGAACGGGAATAGTGAGGACGAAAGGAGTGTGAGATCATGGCAGAACCGGCACGAAAATGGGAACCCGAGGAGATTCTTCCCGAGGACGCCGTGGTGGGGCCGGGCACGTATCGGAACGTCGACAACGGTCGCATCATTCATAAAGATAAATACGGGCCGATCCCGCCCAGCGGCGAGAGCAAGCGGTACGTCAAGCTCAGCGATGACCCCATGTTCGAAATGAGCGAAGAGGAGATGGCGAAGCATCGCGAGAAGATGGAGCACCGCGAAACCAGCTACGAGCATCCGGGACACGGCAGGCTGAAGACCGGGGAAGTCGCGGCGCCGGGCACGTATCGCTGCACGAACTGCGGCAACGAGATCAGCTTCAACGAAGAGGGACGCGTGCCGCCGTGCTCGGTGTGCACGCATACCGAGTGGAGGGCTGTTTAATGCCCTTTGACAATTGAAATCATTGCGCCCGGTTCGGTGGTTGAGTAGGCAGGTGAGCCTTACGACTCTTTCCACCGCTCTCGCGCCGTATCGAAACCACCACGTGAGCAGGTATGGTTCACGTGAACGGGTGGTATAGGAAAGGTGGTCTCGATACGGCGTGGCAGCATTGAAGGTTTTTCGAAGAGGCTCACTTGCCTACTCGACCACCGACCGGGCGCTAGCTCTCAAGGCATTGAGAGCGGCGAGAGTATATGCAGCTTTGAGATATCCGGGGTTGATTTCGGCTTCAGCATCATCTTTTCGATCTGTTGCACCAGGCCGGGATCAGCCCCCAGCGTTTTGGCTCGCGCAATCAGGGCGCGCGCGTCCGCCGGCTTGCCGTCCTCGACGGCCTGCTTGGCATGGTCCAGCAGCGCGGAAGTTGCGTTGTCCACCAGCGTATTCAACAGTTGATCGCCGGTGTCCCGGTCCTTCACCTGAATGCCCTGCTCAAGGTCGCCGTATTCCGTCGCGTAGGCTTTCACCTCGTTCAGCGGAATCGCGATATGGCGCGTGTTCGGCAGTTGTTTCGTACCGAGCATGGGCAGCCCCACCCAGTGTTCGTAGAGCTCCACGTGGCCTTGCGCGTTGGCGCGCACCTCGAACAACGGGTGTGTGTAACTCCACTGCCCGAAGCCCAGCGCGGAGAGGATCAGGAACAGCAGGATAATGAGCACCGTGTAGCGGAACGACAGGTGCGGGAACGGGTGCGCCGGGGGTTCCGGTTTCGGGTGCGGCTTCTGGTAAGCCAGCAGCACGGTGGTGATGTTGTCCGGCCCGCCGGCCTGCAGCGCCGCCTGGATCAGCGCGTCCGCCTTCTCCTGGCAGGTGCCTTTCCCCGTCAGGATGCCGCGCAGGATGTCCGGTTCGACTACGCCGCTCAAGCCGTCAGTGCACAGCAGCACCAGGTCGCCCGGCTCCAGCGCCTGGCTGGCGATCTCCGGGGAGATGTAATCGTCGCCGCCCACCACGCGCGTGATCTGGTGGCGCAAGGGGTGGATGGCCGCCTCTTCCGGGGTGATTTCGCCGCGATCCACCATCGTTTGCACCAGCGAGTGGTCGCGGGTGAGCTGGGTGAACAGGTCGCCGCGCAGCAGGTACAGGCGGCTGTCGCCGATGTGCGCGAAATACAGCCGGTCGCCGTGGATGGCGGCCACCACGATGGTGGTGCCCATGCGGCTGCGCGCGTCCTGATCGACGGTCTGCGAGAGGATGGCCGCGTTCGCGTCCTGAATGGCCTGGTGCAGTTGCGCGGGCAATGCGGTGGGCTCGGCCTGCGCAATGCCCTCGGCGTGCTGGATGATGGCCTCCAGCGCCAGGTGGCTGGCCACCTCGCCGCACTCGTGCCCGCCCATGCCGTCGGCCACGGCGAACACCGCGTGCTCGCCGGACGCATAAAAGCCGTCCTCATTGTCGGCCCGCACATATCCGGGATGGGTGGCAGCACCCAGGTCCATTAATTCGCTCCTTCGCCGCACCCGGCCGCGGCGGCCAATGCGCGGCCGCGCAAGCTCGGGTCGCTGCGCCAGGCGTCGATGATCCGCAGAATGCAGTCGACGACCTGGTCGATGATCATGGTGTCGGTATCGACACACACGGCATCGGAGGCGGCGCGCAAGGGGGACGCCTCGCGTTCTTCGTCGCGCCGGTCACGCGCGCGCACATCCGCCAGCACTGCGCTATATTGCATGGATTCGCCCTTTGTCGTCAATTCCCTCCAACGCCGCCGGGCGCGCTCCTCCGCCGAGGCGGTCAGGAAGATCTTGATCTCCGCGTCCGGAAAGACCACCGTCTGGATATCGCGGCCTTCCATCACGATGCCGCCCTGCCGGCCATACTCCCGCAGCTTCGCCACGATGTGTGCCCGCAGCTCCGGGATGGTGGCGATGGCGGAGGCGATCTGGTCCACGCCGGGCTGGCGCAGGGCGTCCGTCACGTCCTCGCCGTTCACGGCAATCCGCATGGCGCCGTCGGCATCCGTGGAAAAGCTCGGTTGCAACGCCGCCGCCAGCCCGATCAACCGCGCCCGGTCCGCCGCCGTCACCCCGCCGCGCAATGCCCGCAGCGCCACCGCGCGGTACAGCGCGCCGCTGCTGATGAACTGCAGCCCCGCCCGCCGGGCGACCATCTGCGCCACCGTGCTTTTGCCGGAGCCGGCGGGACCGTCGATGGCGACAATCGGTTGGCGAGTAGTCACTAGAATCCCCCCGGTAATACCGGCCAGCCGACCGCCAGTGAGCAGACACGTATGACCGCCAGCATGATCGGCAATAAGATCGTCGATAACAATGTCTTGTTGAAGACCAGGAAGAGGAACACCAGCCCCCACATCGGATTATCGATCACCGGCTGCAGTGCGGGCACGAAATACCCCAGGATGTGATGCCCGTCGAGGGGATACACCGGCAGCAGATTGAAAATGGCCAGGGAAGCGTTGATCAGCACCCCCGCAAAGCACAACAGCAGAACAATCGGGACCTGGGGATCAAAACTGAAGAGCTGAATAATGTCATATTTTTCGGGAAGGATGCCGCTGACGACCATACCGATCGACGCCCACGCCAGCATCTGCAGCAGGTTGGAGATCGGCCCCGCCGCGGCACTGAGCATGCGGCCGCGCGCCGGATGGCGGAAGTTCATCGGATTCATCGGTGACGGTTTGCCCCAGCCGAAGCCGATGCCGGCAAATGAGGAGACGACGATCATGATGGTGCCGAACAGGTCCAGGTGGGCCAGCGGGTTGAGCGTTACCCGTCCCTGCTGGCGCGGGGTGTCGTCCCCCAGGCGATCCGTGGTCCAGCAATGCGCGAACTCATGAACCGCAATTGAGAGCAGAATGACCGGGAAAAATATAAAAAAACGAACGATCTTCGGATCCATACAGGCAGTACCTGATTTCGCGCAGCGGGTGGATCTGCGTCATCATCATTCCCAATGGCAGGCCACATTATACCAGACCGCCTCGGTCCTCACCAGCCCTTGCCTTGGACAGCGGATCAATGGCTCGTAGGGAACGCCCTCCGCGGCGTTCCTGTTCTCGGAATTCCGATCTGTGCTGAAATACGGTAACCCGGAACGCCGCGGAGGGCGTTCCCTACGGGATGATCTTCCCCAGCACCACCGCCCGCGACGCCCCGGTAGCCGTGGGCACGTTGGCGGGCACCCCGCACAGCGTCGCGTGGCCGAGTAACGCGAAAGCAATCGCCTCCTTCGCCTCGCCGGAGATGCCGAAGTCCTCATGTACTTTAACGGGAATGCCCGCCAGCCGGTCGGCCAGCATCCGCCGCAGCGTGGGGTTATAACTGCCCCCGCCGCCGAGGATCACCTCGTCGACTGGGCCGAGGAAGTCGCGGTAGGCGCGGGCGATGCTCGCCGCGGTGAGGGCGGTGGCGGTGGCCACCACGTCCGCCGGCGCCAAACCGCGCGCCTCCCCCTGCTCGCGCAGCGCCTGCGCATACCCGGCGCCGAACAGCTCGCGCCCGGTAGACTTCGGCGGCGCCTGCCGGAAATACGGATGCGCCAACAGCTCCCGCAGTAATACTTCGTCTACGTTCCCCGCCGCCGCCATCACCCCATCGCGGTCGAAGCTCTCCGCGCCGCCGGAATAATAGCTCACCAGCGCGTCGATGACCATGTTGCCGGGGCCGGTGTCGAAGGCGATCATGTCAGCGGGTGATCCGCCGCGCGGGATCCAACTCACATTGCCGATGCCGCCGATATTCTGCACCGCTCGCGACAATTGCGGACTGTTGAACAGCAGGTAATCGGCGAACGGCACAAGCGGAGCTCCCTGCCCACCCGCCGCCATGTCGCGCGGGCGAAAATCCGCCACCGTCAGCAGCCCGATGCGCTCCGCAATCACGCACGGCTCGCCCAACTGCAGCGTGGCGCCCAGCCTGCCGTCTTCCGGCGGAATGTGCCACACCGTCTGGCCGTGCGAGGCGACCGCGTCCACGTCCTCCGGCCGCAGTCCCGCCTGCGCGATCACCCGCAGCGCCGCCTCCGCAAACAGCTCCCCCAGCCACGCGTTCCCGCTCGTCAGCGCCGCCAGCGACACCTGCGGCTGCATCAACCCCGCAATGCGCGCCCGCTCCTCCGCCGTATACGCCCGCGTGAAGAACGCCAGCATCCGCATCTCGTCAAACGGAATCCCCCCGCGCACCTCGATCAATGCCGCGTCGACGCCGTCCAGCGAGGTGCCGGACATCAACCCGACAATGCGCCGGGGGCGGGAAGTCCATTGAGATGGGGTGGGGATGGTCATGCTTGGCTATTCAACACAGTTTCAATTTCCTGACGTAAGCGGGGGATATCTCTTTTGATGACCGCCCAAACCGTATCATTATCTATCACGTCGTAACCGTGGATCAAGCGATTGCGAAACTGAATGATCTGGCGGACTTCGGATATGGAGTCTATCACAGTCAGATCATGCTCACTCACACGCCGCATTGCTTCGCCGATAAGCTCGAATTTCCACATCACGGCAGAAGAAACCACGTCATCCTGTATAAACTCCTCAAAGCTTTTCTCTGCTGTCATCCGTTCAATCGCAAGAGAAGCGATGATGATATCTTCAAGGTATTTCTTCACTCTACGCTGCATATAATTTCACCTTCGTTTCATCGATTTCTTCCTTAAAATACCGATTCTTTATCGCTCTTTCAACTATGAGATCGACAGGCCTATTGAATAAGGCTTCAAGGTCATCGGCAAGGCCGAAAAATGCATCCGCATGAGAAAAGGGGTCCATTGGCTCAAAATTCACCAGAAAATCCAAATCGCTGCTGTCCTTGAATTCCCCGTTCGCCGCCGAACCAAACAGGTATAACTCCGCCACATGGTACTTGCGGCAGAGTGCCTTCAGCTCTTCGAGATGTTCCTGTATGATCGGCGTCATTTAGAATATTGTAGCATATTTTTTCGGCGGCAACATTGGCGGAGTCAACCCGCAACCGATGCCGGTCAATCAGACTCTTTCTCTTTCTCCTTCTCTTTCTCCACACCATTGTCAGGAAGGCGGAGGAAGAAGACGGCAGCAGTTATCGTGCCTTTATCCGCCTTTTCCATCACACCCACCCCTTCCGCTTGAAATACCAGTACATCCCCAGCCCGGCCGCCAGCAGCGACACCAGCATGATATACGCGCCGTAGGGATGATCCGAGGCAATGCCCAGCCCCGTCAGGTTCATCCCGTAAAAGCCGGTCATCACCGCAGTTGTGGCAAGGATGGCGGTAATCACCGTCAACCGCTGCATGTTCGCGTTCAACTTGTTAGACGTCTCCGCCATGTTGTTGGAGACGCTCGCCAGGTGGTTGGAGATGGAGGACTGGTAGGCGCCAATCACGTTGGCGATGATGTCGCGGTAGGTGTCGATCAGCTCGATCAAATGCTCCACCTGCGCGCGCAGGTCGAACAGCTCGATGCGGCTGTGCTTCAGCGAGAAGGGCAGGTTCCCGTCCCCATCCTCCGCCAGGTCGCAGAGCTGGTCCAGCACGCGGCGCAGCGGCCCGAGCTGTTTGCGGAACTCCAGCAGCGCCCGGCTGATGGTGAAGATGCGCTGCTGGATGGTCTGGAACGGCGTCTGGCCGGCGTCATCCGTCGTGAACAGCTCCTCCGCCGGCAAGCTGGCCGAGCGCTCGATTTCGATGAGCAGCTCCGGGATGCACTCCAGCTCGTCGTGGTAATCCATCACCACCGCTTTGATGATGCGGTAGACCATGAACGCCACCGGCCCGTCCGCGTAGGACGGCAGCTCCTGCTGCCAGATCGCGCGCAGCGCCTCGCACGGGGCATCCTGCGTCGCGTTGCGCACGGTGATCAGGTGGTCCTTGCCGACGGTCAGGTCGATCTGGTCGGGAATCAGCGTCAGCTCCTTGCCGTCATCCTGCAGCTTGATGGCATGGAACACCAGCGACAGGTGCTCGCGGTCGTAAAAATGCACCGTTGCTCGCGCGTCCCGCGCCGCCATCTGCTCCACCAGGTTGTCCGGCAGCGTGATCCCCTCCGCCCGCAGCGCGCGCAGCTCCTCCTCCACCTCCCGCCGGCCCTCCGCGGTGCCGGTGCGGATGATATCGATCCACCGGCACGCCCCCGACCGGTCCGGGTAGGTCTGCAAATGCGCCGTGGCTGATGCCTGCTGGTCTGGCGACATGGCTCACCTCCGGGTAGATAGTAACAATTCCCGGCTGATTGATAAAGGCACACAAATTCTTACTCTGACTCCGACTCTTTCTCTTTCTCTTTCTCCCCAGCGTTGCCAGGAAGATGGCGGAAGAAAACAATAGAGTTATCGTGGCTTTATCCGTTCTTTTCCGCCGCTTGAAAAGAAATGAACACGGAACCTTTACCGTAAAAACTGCAGTGATACCGTGAGCGCCTGCATGATCAGTACGACCAGCGGAAACAATAACCGGCCATGGCTCACCTGCCCATTCCAGTGGAGTTCTCCATTTGCGATATAGCAGTCGATGAGGGTAGAAAACCAGCGCCCAATGAAGCGGGCATCTTCCGGGTTTTGTGGCGAGTAGAACACCAGCGCCGTTCGTGGATGCGCTTCGGGGGTCTCCTCCCGCGCTTCGGTGGTTGTCATCTGCACCGATCGCCCGTCATCGCCGGGATACTCATAAATGAGGTGGTACACATCTTGCATCGTCCCGTTGCTTCGTTGTCTTTCACGGCGCTTTTCCTTCAGTGTCGCGAGGGCGATCTTCCCTTCGAGTAAATAACGGATACTCGAGCGGGTGTTGAACCATCCCACGATGAGCGCAATCATGCCGCCCCAGAAAAGGATGCTGAACGAGAATGGAAACGGCTGATTCGCTGGAAGCCCCGCCAGCGGCAGCGTACCGAGTTGAAGTGCGGCGTCAACGAATAACACCCATAAGCCGAAGTTTACGAAGGGATGAGAAAGCAAGACACTACCGATCAGCGCTTCCGGCACACGGCGCGGGGGAGGGGACAGTTGCAGCAGCGCTTCCATGGTGGCACGCCGGGCGGCGGGGGAGCTTACCAACAAGCGGCTGGTTGTTTCAATCAGCAGCACGCCGTCCGGCCGATCGTCGCGGTATACCGTCACGTCTTCCTCATCGGGGAGATCGAGCGGCTGTCCATCCACCGGTGAATGTAAGGAGACGTCCAGCGGCTCGCTGCCGTCATTCGCTGTCAGTGTTGCCCGCCAATGGGGCGTTGCGTCCGTCAGGTATTCGCGGGTGAAGACGGCATGCATCGGCGCCGGAGGCCGGTCGAGCAGCGTTGCTGCCTGCCGCAGGAATTTCGGCGCGGTCACCAGATCACCCCAGCACCGGCGGACGGCGGTCAGCAGTATCGCCACGGCGCTGATCAGCACAACAAATTGAAAAATCGCATTGGTTGTCAGAATGTTGATCACCACCCCCGCCAGCTCGCCCGCGACGAGGAGTATCCCCAGCAGGAGAAATAACCCCCGGTATTCACGCCATGGATAGGGAAGGTAGGCCTGCAAGGCGGAAGGAATGCCCAGACGCGGTGCCTGCCGAGCTCGATAATGTGCTGCGTCTTCGGCATCAAGATAGCGCGCGAGATCGTCGCGGCTGACGAGCAATCCGTGACTCGACTCGATGACCGTCACCTGATGCCGGCCGGTATAGACCGCGCATTCTTCACGGAAGGTCCGGCGCCATCCCTGCGGCAGGGGGAACAACGGAATCCATTGCTCATCAGTATGTCGGTGCGCGTCTTGACGGGTATGCAGCGTGGCGGAATAAAACCAGTTCCCATTGAGAAACAGGAATTCCCGGGTGACGGTGACATCGCACCGCTGTGGTTTCCCCGAGGCCAGCGCTTCGCTCGCGCAGATCAAGGTGAGGAAGGTCTGCGCCCGCCGGGTGAGGACGTGGTGAAGCCAGCCGCCGGAAATAAGGACAACCAACGGGGTAAAGACCAGCCAGAAGCTCCCGGTTTGAATGAAACGCGGCATCTGCCCGTGCCAGCGGATCACATCGATGAAAAGCTTGCCGTTCGCGTCGCTGCTCGATGTGATGGTGAAAAATATCCCGAAGACGATCATCGCCGTCAGGCAGGCGAGGAACAGGAAGGTGGCGGAACGATATGGTCCGGCATTGCGCAGGTATGGACGCAGTGCAGGGAGGATATTGGTTGATAGGCGGCCGGTGTATATCATTGTTCGACCCGGAGATAGTATAGCGGGAATACTGAGCCTTCACCAGCAAGTGTTACCAGCGGCTGGCGGATTGATAAAGGCACGTGAAATTCTAACTCTGACTCTTTCTCGCATGGAGCCGGTCCGTAGGGCACGGTCGCCTGGCCGTGCCCGGGTCGCCGAATTTTAACCCGCCACCAAACGCCAGATCCCGTGGTTTGGTAACGTGAAAAAATGCGCGGGGCCGGGCACGGAGAGGCCTCCGTGCCCTACGGACCGGTTGCGAACATGAAAAGGCCGGCTTGCGTTCATCCCCCGGATATGAAACAATGACATCATCATGCCGCATGCCAGCGACATCGCGCAAACGGTCCGTCAGCACCTCCGCGTCACCGGCACCGTGCAAGGGGTGGGCTTCCGGCCGTTTATTTACCAACTCGCGGTGCGGCATCATCTCGTCGGCTGGGTGTGCAACACCGGCGACGGCGTGCTGATCGAGGCGGAAGGTGCGGCAGCAGACCTGGCGCGGTTCCTTGATGGCATCCATAATGAGGCGCCTCCGCTGGCCCGCCTGGACGAGGTAGAATCCGCGTCCCTGCCACCGCTGGGTGAAACCACCTTCGCCATCCGCCACAGCGAGGAAGGCCACTCCGCCCGCGCGATTATCCCGCCCGACGTCGCCACCTGTCCCGATTGCCTGGCCGATATCCGCGACCCCGCCAACCGGCGATACCGCTACCCCTTCACCAACTGCACCAACTGCGGCCCGCGCTTCACCATCATCGAGGGCGTGCCGTATGACCGCCCGCGCACCACCATGCGCGCGTTCGCGATGTGCCCCGACTGCCGGGCGGAATACGAGGATCCGGCCGACCGCCGCTTCCACGCCCAGCCCAACGCCTGCCCCGTGTGCGGACCGCACCTGGAACTGGATGGGGAAGATGGCGACGTGATTCTCCGCGCCGCCGAGTTGCTGCGCGCCGGGAAGGTGCTGGCGGTGAAAGGCCTGGGCGGTTACCACCTGGCCTGCGACGCGCGAAACGATGCGGCAGTGGCAACCCTGCGGGCGCGGAAGGGCAGGGCGGGTAAACCCTTCGCCATCATGTGCCGCGACCTGGAGGAAGCCCGGCAAATCTGCGAGGTGGACGCCGCGTCGGCTCGGCTGATCCTTTCGCCGGCGCATCCCATCGTGCTGCTGCCCATTCGTCCTGGCAACGACATCGCCCCGGCGGTCGCCCCCGCCATCGCCACGCTGGGGCTGATGCTGCCATATACCCCGCTGCACGAGCTGCTGCTGGCGGAGTGCGGCGGCCCGCTGGTGATGACCAGCGGCAACCTCAGCGACGAGCCGCTGGCCTTTAGCGACGACGATGCACGGGCGAGGCTGGGGCACATCGCCGACCATTTCCTGACCCACAACCGGCCCATCCACCTTGGCTGTGACGACTCCATCGCCCGCACCGCCCACGGCGGCATCGTCATCCTGCGCCGGGCGCGCGGGTACGTGCCGGAGCCGATCGCGCTGCCGTGGGAAGCGCCGTCCATCTTCGCCTGCGGCGGCGATCTGAAAAGCGCCTTCTGCTTGACCAAGGGACATACCGCGCTATTGAGCCAGCACCTGGGCGACCTGGAACACGCCGCCACGCTAGAGCATTACCGCCGGGTGACCGATCATTTTCGCGAGTTCTTCGACGTGCAGCCCGCCGCCGTCGTCCATGATCTGCACCCCGATTACCATTCCACACGTTACGCCCTCTCGCTCGACCTGCCGCACGTCGCCGTGCAGCACCACCACGCGCACATCGCCGCCTGCATGGCCGAGCACCACCTGGCAGGCCCGGTCATCGGCGTCGCCTTCGACGGCACCGGCTACGGCCTCGACGGCACGATCTGGGGTGGGGAATTTCTCATCGCCGATTACGTGGATTTCCGCCGCGCCGGCCGTCTGGTGCCCTTCCCGCTGCCGGGTGGGGAAGCGGCCATCAAACGCCCGGGTCGCATTGCACTCGGCCTGCTGCCCGAGGTTTCGATCCCCGGACTGACCGATGCCGAAGCTGCCATCGCCCGCGCCCAGATCGCCCGCGGGTTGAACACGCCGCTCACCTCCAGCATGGGCCGCCTCTTCGACGCCGCCTCCGCGCTGCTCGGTATCTGCACAGAGGTCACGTATGAGGGTCAAGCCGCAATGGAACTGGAAACCGCCGCGAGCCCCGAAGCGGACCATATCTACCCTTATCAGATAGCGCGCGGAGAACTGCTGGAGGTGGGCGCCCGCCCGCTGCTGGCGGCATTACTGTCAGACCTGCACGCCGGCGAATTACCCGGTATCCTTGCCGCCCGTTTCCACGCCACCATCGCCGCCTTTACCGCCGACGTCTGTGAACGCATCCGCCGCGACACCGGCCTCAATACCGTGGCGCTCAGCGGCGGGGTGTTCCAAAATGTGCTGCTTCTCGGTATGCTATGGGAACGGTTGTCGTCCGCCGGATTCGAAGTCGTATCGCATCACGCCGTGCCGCCCAACGACGGCGGCCTGGCGCTGGGACAGGCGGCGGTGGCCGCGCGGAGGTTGCAATGTGTTTAGCCGTGCCGATGAAAATCATCGAGATTAACGGAACTGACGCTGTGGCCGAGCAGGAAGGCGTCCGCCGGAAGGTCCGCGTCGACTTCCTCCCCGACCTCACCCTCGGCGAATACGTCCTCGTCCACGCCGGCATCGCCATCGAGCGGGTGAATGAAGCGGAAGCGCAAGAAACCCTTCGGATGCTGCGCGAGCTATACGGGGAATAATACTGGGCTCGCAGGCGTCCCGCGCCTGCTAAATAGGTAAGCGGTGGAACCAAGATTCACAGTCTGGAAGGGTGCGAGAGCCCCGCCCGAACCTAGGCAAGGTGAGGAACCAAGATTCACAGTCTGGAAGGGTGCGAGAGCCCCGCCGGTGATAGGGAGGCTTACCAAAATTCGAGCGGGGCTCTCGCCTCCTTCCAGACTGCGAGTGTGCCTTCCACCGCTGACTGATTGATTTCTATGAAATTCATCGACGAATTCCGAGACCACCATATCGCCAAAGAGCTGGCGGCGCGCATTGCGCAAACCGCGGCGCATCCGCTCACCTTTATGGAGGTTTGCGGCACCCACACCATGGCCATCGCCCGTCACGGGCTGAAGTCGCTGCTGCCGCAGACGGTGCGCCTCATCTCCGGCCCCGGCTGCCCGGTGTGCGTCACCCCGCAAGCGGACATCGACCGCTTCATCGCGCTGGGCAACCTGCCCGATGTGATCCTCACCTCCTTCGGCGACATGCTGCGCGTGCCGGGCTCGCATGCCACGTTGGAAAAGGAGCGAGCCCGCGGCGCGGACGTGCGCGTAGTCTACTCACCGCTCGACGCGGTGCAGATCGCCCGCCGGCATCCCGACCGCCGCGTGGTCTTCTGCGGCGTGGGCTTCGAAACCACCGCGCCGGGAGTGGCGCTGGCGATTCTCGAAGCGCAAAAAAGAGGCCTCACGAATTTCTTCGTCTACTGCGCGCATAAGATCGTCCCGCCTGCGCTGGCTGTGCTGGCAAGCGATCCGGAGATCAGACTTGACGGCCTCCTCTGCCCCGGCCACGTCAGCGTCATCATCGGCAGCCGCGCGTATGAACCGGTGGCCTATAATTATCACCTGCCCTGCGTCATCGCCGGCTTCGAGCCGCTGGACATCCTGCAAGCCGTGCTGCTGCTGGTCGAGCAGGCAACCACCGGGCGCGCGGAAGTGGAAACGCCTTACACCCGCGCCGTACTGCCCGACGGCAACCCCGCCGCGCTGAAATGCCTGCATACCGTATTTGCGGTTGCCGACACCGAGTGGCGCGGCCTGGGCGCCATCCCCGGCAGCGGCTTGCAAATCCGTCCGGAATTCGCCGCCTTCGATGCCGCCCCCTGGTTGCCGCCGCTGGAGGAAACGCCGCAAGAAACCGGCTGCGAATGCGGCCGCATCCTCACCGGCCGTCAATCCCCCCGCGACTGCCCCCTCTTCGGCGCCGCCTGCACCCCCGCCAACCCCGTCGGCCCCTGCATGGTCTCCAGCGAAGGCGCCTGCGCAGCGGAATACCGGTACGCAACACGATAAGATATCTTTATGCATAGTTGTTTGGTAGTAAGCTACGTAGCGAAGCGAAGTAGCGTTCGTTAATAAGAAAGCGTGCCTATCAACAACGGCACTCCGCTATCGCTGCGTGCCTGACTACAAACAACGATACATATTAGCGAAGTTAATTATCATTTCAATCTTTTCAATCTGCGGAGAGAAAAAGGACCGTTTTATGTCGGACGACATCATCCTCCTCGCGCATGGCGCGGGTGGGGGGAAGAGCGCGGAATTGGTGCGCGAGCTGTTCCTGGCGCACTTTGCCAACGCGGTGCTGGCACAGCTTGGCGACGCCGCGGTGCTGGAGGCGGGCGGACGACTGGCCTTCACCACCGACGCCTTCGTGGTCGCGCCGCTCTTCTTTCCCGGCGGCGACATCGGCAAGCTGGCGGTGTGCGGCACGGTGAACGACCTGGCGGCCATGGGTGCCACGCCGGTGGCGCTCTCCGCCGCCTTCATCCTCGAAGAAGGCCTGGAAATGGATATCCTGCGCCGTGCTGTCGAATCCATGGCCCGCGCCGCGCGCGAGGCGGGCGTGCCCATCGTCGCCGGCGACACGAAAGTGGTGCCGCGCGGTTCCGCCGATAAATTATTCATCACCACCTCCGGCATCGGCCTGCTGCCCACGGAGCGCCCGCTGCCCGCCCCCGAGCGCGCAGCCGCAGGGGATGTGGTATTGGTCACCGGCACCCTCGCCGACCACGGCATGGCGGTGATGATCCACCGTGAGGGCCTGGATTTTACTTCCGAAATCCGCAGCGATTGCGCGCCGCTGGCCGGCCTGGTCGCCGCGCTGCTCGACGCTGTGCCGGACGTGCACTGCTTGCGCGACCCCACCCGCGGCGGGCTGGCGGCGGTGCTGAACGAGCTGGCCGCCTCCTCCGGCGTCTGCATCGAGATCGACGAGGAATGTATCCCCGTCAGCCCGGATGTGCGCGTCGCCTGCGAGCTGCTGGGCATCGACCCGCTGCACGTGGCGAACGAGGGTAAAATGGTCGCCATCCTCCCCGCCGAACACGCCGACGCCGCCCTTGCCACCCTGCGGAATCACCCCTACGGCCAACACGCCGCCCTCATCGGCCGCGTGCACCCCGCCCCCGCCGCCCGCGTTCACCTCCGCACCCCCCTCGGCGCCCTCCGCATCCTCGATGTGCCCGCCGGGGATTTGTTGCCGAGAATCTGTTAATTTTCGGAGTGCGGCGGCTAGCCGCCGCACTCCGAAATATTTATAATACCGTTATGCAGAACCGTTTCCAGCCGAACCTGATCGCACGCCGACTGTGGGAAATTGACATCGCCACATTAACGGCACGCGGCATCCAGGGTGTGATCCTTGACCTGGATAACACCCTCACCCCGTGGCGCAGCCTGGACGTGCCGGATGAAGCGCAGGCGTGGCTGCGTTCGGCGCTGGATGCGGGAATGCGCACGTGCCTGGTCTCCAACGCCGCCACCGCCCGCCGCGTACAGCCGGTGGCCGCTCAGTTCGGCATCCCCTGGGTCACCCGCGCCGTGAAACCGTTGTCCCGCGGCTATCTGCGCGCGATGCAGGTGATGGAAACCACGCCGGCCACCACAGCCGCCATCGGCGACCAGGTCTTCACCGACATCTTCGGCGGCAACCGTCTTGGCCTCTTCACCATCCTCGTCGACCCCATGTCCGAGCGTGAGGCCATCGTGACGAAACTGATCCAGCGTCCCCTGGAACGCCTGATCGGCCGCCGGCCCGCAGTTGAAAATGCGGAATAAACGTGCAAAAATGCACAGTGCAAAATGACCGAGGATTGAAAGGCTTACCGATTCCGGTTCATTTTGCACTGCGCAATTTGCATTTTTCATTTTACATTCCCCTTTGTATTGACGTATCAGCATCTTTTTAGGTAAAATCGAAGGCTGTGTGAGTCCCGCGGCTGCATGACAGCTGCCGGGAGATCAGTCGGCCAGCCAGTGGCCGCATAAGGAGGACTGCCGGTGACCACCGAGCGTTTCGAACAGCAGCTTGACGAGTCGAAGCCTGCCGTTCATTTTCTTAACGATACAATTGCCGATTTTCTACTGAATCGCGGGCACGCCGCGAAGATTGGCGAGATCGTCAGCCAGGTCGGCAAGCGGATCGGCGCCAGCGCGAAATTGATTCGCCAGACCATGACGACGGACCCCGGGTTCGTCGGCGAGGAACGGCGTTGGAATCTGTCGCTGCGCACCCAGTTCCACCGGCCCATGGAAGGCGCCTTGCGGCAGACCCTGCTGTCCTTCGGCAAGCCGATGACCATCGCCGCCTTCAGCAATGAAATGGCCGTGCTCAATGCGCGCGCCCCGGAATATTTCCATACCATGCTGCCGACCTTCCTCGCCGGCCGCCCGCAGACCTATTTCCGCACGCCGGATGGCCGCTGGGCCCTGCGCGAGTGGCTGCTCGATATCAATGCGATGGATGAGGAAGAGCTGCTGCTGCGCAACTTCTTCGATGTCATCGCAGAGCTGCAGCCGCTGCTGGACGAAGTCCGCAATGTCAAGCTGAAAGCCGACCTGAGCTACGCGGATGCCGCGCTGAAGCTGCTGGAGACCGTCAACCACCCGCTGAACACGAAGATCGTCTCCTACGCCCTCTGGCGCGTGCACGGCGAAAAGTTCGATCCGATGGAGGCCTATCTGAGCCTGCTCGGCGACAATCGCTTCCACATGCTCTCCGGCGGGGAGTGGATTCCCGCGGCGCAGCTCTCGACCTTCTCGCAATCGCTGCAGCAGCTCTCCGCGCTGGCGGATGTCGCGCTGGAGGAAGAGGAAGTCTGGGAAGGCCCGTACCTGGTGTCCGAAGAAGACCTCAGCGAGATCTTCGACTTCCTGGTCGAGCACGGCCGCCCGCAGAAGCTGACCGACATCGTCGAGGCGGTATTCGAATACGGCGCCGCGTCGTCGCGCTTCCAACAGGTCTACGAAGGCCTGGCTGCCGCCATGCAGGCCGATCCGCGCCTGCAACTGGTGGGCATGCAGACCTGGTCGCTGCCCGCGCTCATCCCGCAGGAAGTCCTGCAGGTGCCGGAAAGCCTGTTGCCGGAAATCCTCGACCCGTCGCTGCTCACCGATCCAGAAACGGACGCGGAGCTGGAGGACGAGGGCCTGGACAACGAGCTGGCACTCTGGGTGCACGACCCGCGCTACGAGGACTTCGGCGGCGAGCACGAAGTGGAGCTCTCCGAAGAGATGATGGGCGGCGGCACCACGCTGGACGAGACGCGCATCCCGCTGCTCTACAACCACCGCCGCATGGGCACGCTGAAGCTGCGCCAGGCGGACATGAGCTTCTTCCCCACCGAGACGCCGCTGGCATGTCTCACCGTGGAAGGCGAAGAGCACGGCCAGTTCCAAATCTGGATCAACAACGACGAGCTGCTGATCCACGGCCTGGCCGACTGGTACGAAGCGCGCCAGATCCCGGTGGGCGCCTCGCTCACCTTCCGCCGCGGGCGGGAGGCGGACGACTACGTCCTCGCCTGGGATGGCGGCACCGACGAGCTGATCGCACTGTCGCCCGAGCGCGTGGGCGAGCTCATGGACCTGCGCGAGCAGGCGGAGGAAAACGGCTGGTCCGTCTACGAGATCATGTCGAAGGTGCTGGCCGGCCATCCGGAAGGCGCGCACTTCCTCACCATCTGGGCCGAGGTGAACGTGGCGCGACGCACGCCCAAGCGCGTGGTGGCCTCCAACCTCAGCAGCTACCACTGCTTCAGCCTCATCTCCGGCTCCGAGCGCTGGAAATACGACGAGCGCAAGGCCGAGCAGGGCCGCAAGAAGACGAAAAAGAAATTCGTCATCGAGTAATATTGGAGCACGGGCCTCTTCGGCGGTACTCCGCCGAATGCTGCGGCGGTATACCGCCGCACATCTGCCTGCACGTAGAAATATAGGGGGGGATGGGAGAATGGATGTATATCCGCTCGCCCACTCCCCCTTTCACACATATCGCTAATGTCGCCCCCTGCGCCGTTTAGGTCAAACTGATTTAACATATACTGAACTTGTGTGAGATTTTCGGCTACTGTGGAAAGGTACAAGCATGGCTGCTGCTGTTGGCATTATTGGCATTCTGATCGTCTTCGGGCTGATTATCGGCTTTCACGAGTTCGGGCACTTCATCGTCGCCAAACTGACCGGCGTCGGCGTGCACGAGTTCTCCATCGGCTTCGGCCCGGCGCTGTTCAGCAAAAACTATCATGGCACCAAATATTCGGTGCGCATGATCCCGCTGGGCGGCTACGTGCAGATGGTGGGTGAGGACAACGAGGAAGAGAAGGGCATGACCGGCAACTTCAACGAGCGGCCGTACTACGCCAAGTTCGCCACCCTCTTTGCCGGCGCCTTCATGAACTTCGTCCTCGCCTTCCTGGTCTTCACGATTGTGGCGGTCGCCATCGGGCACCCGCTGCCTGGCAAGAAGGTCTACGTCGCCGGCGTGCAACCCTACTCGCCCGCGGAAAAAGCCGGCGTGAAAGCCGATGATGTCATTATCGAAGTCAATGGCGTGCATCCCACCGAGCCGGAGCAGGTCGTCAAAGCGATTCGGGGCAATAAACCGCCCGTGAAAATGATAATTGAGCGCGACGGGAAACAATTTACATATTCGATTCAGCCGAAAAAATTGGTGACGGTCGATCCACAGGCCGGCGGGTGGCTGTATCGCATGCGGGAGTATAACGGCATCGGTATTGTCTCCGATAACTCCTCGGGGCAACTGGGACGGGATTCCTTCGGAACCGCGGTCGCGAATGGCGGCCTGGAGGTGGCGTATCGCATCAAGGACGCGATCGCCCAGGTGGCATCCCTGGTCACCGGCAATATCCCGCTGAACCAGGTCAGTAGTTTTCTCGGTATCGGCAAAATCTCCTACGGCGCGTCTCAGGACGCAGTCAAGTCAGGAGGCGGACTCGCCAATTACCTGCGGTTGCTCGGAGCGCTCTCCATCTATATCGGCTTCTTCAACCTGCTGCCCATCCCGATGCTCGACGGCAGCCGCATGCTGTTTGTCACCATCGAGGCGATCATCCGCAAGCCGTTCGATAAGAAAAAAGAAGCCATCGTGCACCTGGTCGGGCTGGCCCTGCTGCTGGCGCTGGTCGCGTATGCCACCTTCAATGACATCTTAAGATTATCCGGAAAGGGTTGATGCTGATGCTTGCGGCTTATCCCCTGCCGCGTCGCGACACCCGCGCCGTCCGCGTCGGGCCGCTGACCATCGGCGCCGGCGCGCCGATATCCGTGCAGTCGATGACGAAAACGCCCACCGCGGACGCGCGCGCCACGCTCGCGCAGATTCGCGCGCTGGCGGCGGCGGGGTGCGACCTGGTGCGGGTGGCGGTGCCGGACACGAAGGCGGCGAAGGCCCTCGGCGCCATCGTGCGCGAAAGCCCCATCCCGGTGGCCGCGGATATCCACTTCAATCATCGCCTGGCGCTCATCGCCCTCGAGCAGGGCGTGCACAAGCTGCGGCTGAACCCCGGCAATCTGAAGAAGCCCGAGCACATCCGCGCGGTGGCGGCGGCGGCGAAGGCGCGCGGCGTGCCCATCCGCGTGGGCGTCAACAACGGCTCCATCGATCCCGAACTGCGCGCAAAATACCCCTTCACCCATGACGGCAACGCCCGCGCATTGGTGGAAAGTGCGCTCGGCCACATCCGCCTGCTGGAGGAGCTGGATTTCACCGACATCGTCGTCTCGCTGAAGGCCTCCGATGTCATCACCACCGTGCTCGCCTACCGCCTGATGGCCGACACACGCCCGTACCCGCTGCACGTGGGCGTCACCGAGGCCGGACTGCCGCCGGAGGGGCTGATCAAGTCCGCCGCCGGCATCGGGCAGCTCCTCGGCGAGGGCATCGGCGACACTATCCGCGTCTCGCTGACCGCCGACCCGGTAGAGGAAGTGGAGGCGGGCTGGCACCTGCTGCGCGCGCTGGAGCTGCGCGAAGGCGGCCTCACCCTCACCGCCTGCCCCACCTGCGCCCGCTGCGACATCGACTTCGACCCGCTGGTCCGCCAGGTGAAGGCGCGGCTGCAGGGGCTGGACCGCGAGTTGCGCGCCGCCGGCTGCTCGCTGCACGCCGCGGTGATGGGCTGCGAGGTGAATGGCCCCGGCGAAGCCCGCGACGCCGACATCGGCCTCGCCGCCGGCCGCGCCGGCGGCATGCTCTTCATCGCCGGTCAAGCCCTGCGCAAAGTGCCGGAGTCAGAGATCGTCGATGCCTTCGTTCGTGAGGTCGAGAAGGCTGCCCAGGAGTGCTTCGCAAAGAAATCTGATGAAATAGGATAATATTCTTTTTATACTTTCATCATTTTCTGCCCTTTCATGCGTCTTTGTGAATAGATATATCGTATATCACACTGTATTCGCTATTGCCAGGGTATATAGCGCCTGGTACGGCGGTCGAGTAGGCAAGTGAGCCTCTTCGCATCTTTCCGTAGCTCCCGAGCCGTATCGAGACCACCGCGTTGATAGAAAGGCCTTTCGAGAACAGACTTTATAGGAGAGGTGGTCTCGATACGGCTCGGGAGCGGTGAGGGTTTTTCGCAAAGATTCCCTGCCTACTCGACCACCGAACGTGCACTAAAATCAACTCGCTTGAATAACGTGATGTACTACCACACGTAGAGGAGTCTCACCAGGATGAAGCGTTTTATCAAACCGTGCCTGATTATCGTGGCCATCCTCGCCCTGATCTACCTGGGGGTTCGCTACACGCTGAATTCGCCGGACGAAGGAGGATTGACCCCGGTGCATTTTGCCGCACAACAGGGTGACGCCGATAAGCTGTCGTTGATGCTGATGGCGGGCGGCAAGCCCGGTGCACGCACCCAGGACGGCATCACGCCGCTGCATCTCGCCACCTCTCCGGACGTTGTCACCGTGCTGCATCAGCGTGGCGTCGAGATCGACATACGCGCCGGCAACGGTGCAACCCCGCTGCACTTCGCCGCGCTAAACCAGCTCCCGGACGTGACCCAACGCCTCATTGAGCTCGGTGCCGACGTCAACGCCGTCGATGCCGAAAAGGAAACCCCCCTGCACATGGCCGCCATGGGCGGCGACACCCGCACCGCCGCGCTACTGCTCGAGCACGGCGCCAACCCCCGCCTGCGCGACGCCCGCGGCCTGACCCCGTCGCAACTGGCGCAGCGCGAAAATCATCCCGCCCTGGCGCAGGCGCTGACGAAAGCGGAGCGCGTTGCCACGGTGAAGCAGAGGTAATTTTTCACCATCGGTTGCCTCGTGCGGGGGCACCTCTCCCCACAACTGGCCAGGACGGACTGTTTCAGCCCCTCCCCCTAAGAAGGGAGGGGAGCACCGGGTGGATATTTCGAATTCGCTCGTCATTAATACGAAAGCCTACTCCCCTCCCTTCTTAGGGGAGGGGCTGGGGGAGAGGTGCCCCCGCACGAGGCAACCGGTAGTGAAAATTCAAATAACTCGTTCATTCCTCCCCTTGAATCGCCGCCAACACCTCCTCCCCATGGTGCTCCACGTCTACCTTCGTGAATACCTTGCGGATGATGCCCTCCGGGTCGATCAGAAACGTCGTGCGCGTGATGCCCAGGCTCGTCTTTCCGTCGCGCACCTTCTCGCCATACACGCCGTAGAGCGTGGAGACGGCGGTGTCGGTATCGGCGATCAGCGTGAAGGGCAGGCTGAATTTGTCGATGAATTTCAGGTGCGATTCCGGTGAATCCGTGCTCACCCCCAGCACCACCGCGTTTACGTCCGCCAGCACTTGATGGCTGTCGCGCAGGCTGCAGGCTTCCTTGGTACATCCCGGCGTGTTGTCACGCGGATAAAAGTAAAGCACCACCCACTTCCCGCGATAATCTGACAGCTTCACGGTATTGCCCGCCTGGTCAACGGCGGTGAACTCGGGCGCCGGCTGCCCGGCTTGCGGCATATCTTGCGACATCAGCATGTCCTCCAATAGAAAAGTTACCGTATGCTCACCCTTACCCGCCATTATCCTCCGCCAACCGGCAGCAATCAAACATTGACCATCCAATTTCCCATTCTTCCTATTCCTCCTATTTTTCCCATCCCCATACATCCAACAAAAAAGTTATCCACACCGGCAGGACACTTTGCTTCCTTTGCCGAAAATTTATATTCCGGGTACACCGATACTCGGGAGCCCCTCGCCTGCGGCCTTCACAGCAACATTCCCCGTAGGTGCATGCAATGACCTTTGACAGTCAAGGCTAGTTCATACTCGTACCAGGAAGACTCAAAAGCACGAAGATTATCAAATGTCTTTGCGACTTCGAGCCTTTGTGTCTTCGTGTTGAAGAGGGCAGCGAGTTTGAATGGAATAATTAACAGTGTTTACGTAATGTTCATTTCGGGCAAATAGCGAGGAGTATTATGTCCAAATTCATTTTCGTCACCGGAGGCGTTGTCTCCTCACTCGGCAAAGGGTTAGTCACCGCCTGCATGGGCCGCCTGCTGCGCGACCGCGGCTTTACCGTCTCCATAATTAAGATCGACCCGTATCTGAACGTGGATGCGGGCACCATGAATCCTCACCAGCACGGCGAAGTCTTCGTCACCGACGATGGCGCGGAAACCGATCTCGATCTGGGCCATTACGAGCGCTTCGTCGACATCAACCTTAGCGCCAACTCCAGCATCACCACCGGCAAGGTCTACGATGCGGTGATCAAGCGGGAGCGCCACGGCGACTACCTGGGCCAGACCGTGCAGGTCATCCCGCATATCACCAATGAGATCAAGGATCGCATCCGGCTCGTCGCCGAACGCGACCAGGCGGACGTGGTGATCGTCGAGATCGGCGGCACCGTCGGCGACATCGAAAGCCTGCCCTTTTTGGAAGCCATCCGCCAGATGCGCAAGGATGAAGGCTACGACAGCAGCCTGTATATTCATGTGACACTGGTGCCCAAAGTCGGGCCCGCCGGCGAGAGCAAAACGAAGCCCACCCAGCACAGCGTGCGCGAGCTGCGCAACATCGGCATCCACCCGGACATCCTCGTTTGCCGCTGCACCAGCCCGCTCTCCGCGGACATGCGCGAGAAGATCGCCCTCTTCTGCGACGTGCCCAACGGCGCGGTCATCGAGAGCGTGGATACCAACACCGTCTATGCCTTGCCGCTCATCTTCGAGGAGCAGGGGCTATGCGCCCAGGTGCTGCAGCACTTCCGCATGCCCGAGCGCCAGCCGGATCACTCCGACTGGGAAGATATGATCAGGCGCGTGCTCAACCCGAAGCACGAGCTGTGCATCGCGCTGGTCGGCAAATACATGGGGCTGAACGATGCCTATATCAGCGTGTATGAGGCGCTGCGCCACGGCGGCATCGCCAATCAGGCCTCGGTGACGCTGCAGTGGGTGGACGCGGAGGATATCGAGGCGCAAGGCGCGGAGTCGCTGCTGCACCGCTGCGACGGCATCCTCGTCCCCGGCGGCTTCGGCGACCGCGGCATCGAAGGCAAAATCGCCGCCATCAAATACGCCCGCGAAAACCACGTCCCCTTCCTCGGCCTTTGCCTGGGCATGCAGTGCGCGGTCATCGAATACGCGCGCAACGTGGTCGGCATGGCCGACGCCAGCAGCCTGGAGTTCGATCCCGACTCCCGCCACCTCGTCATCGACCTGATGCCGGAGCAGAAACTGGTCGCCGACAAAGGCGCCACCATGCGCCTGGGCCTCTACCCCTGCCGCGTGGCGGACAACACGCTGGCCTACCGCTGCTATGGCGAGTCGCTGGTCTACGAGCGCCACCGCCACCGCTACGAAGTGAACAACACCTTCCGCGAAGAAATCGCCCGCGCCGGCCTGACCTTCTCCGGCGTCTCTCCCGACGGCCGCCTGGTGGAAATCGCCGAGCTGTCCAGCCACCCCTTCTTCATCGGCTCCCAGTTCCACCCCGAATTCAAATCCCGCCCGAACCGCGCCCACCCCCTCTTCCGCGAGTTCATCAAAGCCGCCGTCATGATGCACGAACCGCAGCAGGTGATGCGGGAACTGGCGGTGGAGAAGTAGTAGGTGTTTGAAGGATGGAAGAATGGAAAAATGGAAGGCTGGACGGTTTGTTCAGCCTTCCTTCCAGTTTTATGGGTGAGACCGGCAATCTTCGCCACCAGCTTCAGCTGGTGGGACAGGAAGGCCTCCTATAGTTCAATTATATGAGTGAGATTTGCTCCCCCTGGCTTTTTCCAGTTTGATAGGTGAGACCGGCAATCTTCGCCACCAGCTTCAGCTAGTGGGACAGGAAGGTCTCAATTATATGAGTGAGATTTGCTCCCCCAGGCTTTTTCCAATTATATGGGTGAAACCAGCAATCTTCGCCACCAGCTTCAGCCGGTGGGACAGGAAAGCCTTCTATAGATCAATTGTATGAGTGAGATTTGCTCCCCTGGCTTTTTCCAGTCTTATGGGTGAGACCGGCATTCTTCGCCACCAGCTTCAGCTGGTGGGACAGGAAGGCCTACTATAGTTCAATTTATATGAGTGAGATTTGCTCCCCCTGGCTTTTTCCAGTCTTATGGGTGAGACCAGCAATCTTCGCCACCAGCTTCAGCTAGTGGGACAGGAAAGCCTCCTATAGATCAATTATATGAGTGAGATTTGCTCCCCCTGGCTTTTTCCAGTCTTATGGGTGAGACCGGCATTCTTCGCCACCAGCTTCAGCTGGTGGGACAGGGAAGCCTACCAAGCATCAGGAGCCGGCTTTAGCCGGCTTCTCCATCTTCGCCATCCGCAACAGCTCATCGGCAATCAATTCCAGCTTGGGTGACAAGGTGTTGTTGGCATGATGCTGCTTTTGATTTGCCACATATTCCAGGATCCATTTCAAATCTTTCTTCGCAAAACTGACCACCCCATACCCCCGCTGCCAATCCAACACCTTGGCCCCTGCCGTCGCATTAATCTCGTGAGAGCATGCTCCCTTGATATCACCGATAAATTTACTGATGAGGATGTCAGGCTCGATACTGACCACCAGGTGATCATGATATTCATTGCCGCCGATGCCATAGAAATAGACGCCATCGGTGTTAATACATCGCTGCCGGATGAAATCAAAAATCATCGGTTCCAGGTAAGGGGTAATCATTGGGCGATTACCGAGTGTATGCCAGTTGATATGAAGGTAGATTTCGTGAAACACATGGCTGGACATCAGAACCTCCTGTTGAGAAGCAGGCTGAAGCCTGCTAAGGGTTTTGAATAAGCCTCCCTATCCCACCAGCTGAAGCTGGTGGCAAAGAAGGCGAGTGCTATAGATATAACAAACATATTTTTCAGTAGACACAGTGATCATACACCTGTTTGTTAGAGAAAGCAAGCTGATTAACAGCAGGCTCAGTCCCTACCCACCCACTTACCCTTCCCATCCTTCCCTTCTTCCCCCGCCTTTGCTACAATGCGGTATCCCGCCCACCAAGGATTTTCGACCATGAAGAAAGTGCCTATCCTCTCACCCGCCGACGCCGTCGCGCTGATCCCCGATGGCGCCACCGTCGCCGCCGCCGGCTTCGTGGGGTGCGACCATCCCGAGGAGCTGACCTTCGCGCTGGAGGAACGCTTCGCGCGTGAGGGGAAGCCGTGCGGGCTGACGCTGGTCTACGCGGCCGGGCAGGGTGACGGCAAGACGCGCGGCATGAACCACCTGGCGGGGGAGGGGATGCTCAAGCGCGTGGTCGGCGGGCACTGGAACCTGGCGCCGGGCGTGGGCAAACTCGCGCTGGAGAACAAAATCGAGGCGTATAACTTCCCGCAAGGCGTGATCAGCCACCTCTACCGCGACATCGCCGCCGGCAACCCGGGCACGCTGACGCACATCGGTCTGGGTACCTTCGTCGATCCGCGCCACGGCGGCGGCAAGTTGAACAGTCGCACCACCGAGGACCTGGTGGAGCTGGTCGAGCTGCATGGACGCGAGTGGCTGCTCTACAAGGCCTTTCCCATCGAAGTCGCCCTGCTGCGCGGCACCACCTGCGATTCCTTCGGCAACATCGCCCTGGAGGACGAAGTGACCACCTGCGAGGTGCTCTCCATCGCGCAGGCGGTGCGTAACTGCGGCGGCAAAGTCATTGTGCAGGTAGACCGCTTCGTGGAGGATTTTTCGCGCAACCCCAAGGCCATCGACATCCCCGGTATCTTCGTGGACGCGGTGGTGCAGGGCAGCAAGGCCCATCACATGCAGACCTTTGCTGAGCAGTTCAACCCCACCTACGTCACCCAGGGCGATGCGAGCAAAATTGATTTACCACACTTGGAAGACGGCCCGCGCCGCTACATCTGCGCCCGCGCCTTTGAGGAGTGCCGGGGAGAGTTGATCGTCAACCTGGGCATCGGCATGCCGGAGGGCGTGGCGATGATCGCCAAAGAGCAGGGGAAGATGGAGTCGCTGGCCTTCACCGTGGAGGCAGGCGCCATCGGCGGCGTGCCGGCCTCCGGCCTCAGCTTCGGCGCCAGCGTATACCCGCAGGCGATCATCCACCAGTCGTATATGTTCGACTTTTACAACGGCGGCGGGCTGGACATCGCCTTCCTCGGCATGGCCGAATGCGACGCGGTGGGCAATGTCAACGTCAGCAAGTTCGGCGGACGCATCGCCGGCGCCGGCGGCTTCATCAATATCTCGCAGACGGCGAAGAAAGTCGTCTTCCTCGGCACCTTCACCGCCGGTGGCCTGGAGACGGCCTTCACGGACGGCAAGCTCTCCATCGTTACCGAAGGCAAAGCGCAGAAATTCACCCGCGAAGTCGAACACGTCACCTTCAGCGGCCAATACGCCGCCGCACAAGGCCGAACCGTGCTCTACATCACCGAGCGCGCCGTCTTCCGCCTGCACCAGGGCGGCCCGGAGCTGATCGAGATCGCTCCCGGCATCGACCTCCACCGCGATATCCTGGCACTTATGGATTTCCAACCCACCATCTCGCCTGACCTGCGTGAGATGCCGGCAGAATGTTTTACGTCTTTAATGCCAGTGCCATCCAATTCGTTATAGCTCGTTCTCATTTCACGAGCAAGCCTAGTTCGTAGAAGCGCCGTCAGTTTATGCAATTTCTCCTGATAGAATCAGGACAAATTGAACACAAACCCATATTGTGCAACTTGGAAATGCTGGTACTTTATTGCCAAATTTTCGGTGGTCGCAAGTTGCACAATAATAGGCGCGTGCCCGTTACCATGCATAAAGCTCGTGTGCAACCAAGGAGAAAGGTTAGTTCGTAGTAGCGCCGTCAGGCGCGTGCCCGTTACCATGCATAAAGCTCGTGAGGAACTAAAGTGAGAACTTTCCTTTTTAGCCCGGCTACTACGAACTACCTGAGGAGATATCTATGCGCAATGTCTTAATACTCGCTCCCGCCCGCACGCCCATCGGCGACATCGGCGGCTCGCTCGCCAAAGTCTCCGCCGTCTCGCTGGGCGTCACCGCCTCCTCCGCCGCATTGGAGCGATCCAACATCGCCCCCGACCAGGTCGACGAAGCGATCTTCGGCAACGTCCTCCAGGCCGGCCAGGGCCAGAACCCCGCGCGCCAGATCGCCCTCGGCGCCGGCCTGCCGCACAGCGTGCCCGCCTTCACCGTCAACAAGGTCTGCGGTTCCGGCCTGAAAGCGGTGGACTTGGGCTGGCAGAGCATCGCCCTCGGTCGCGCGGAAACGGTGCTGGCCGGCGGCGTCGAGAGCATGAGTCAGGCGCCCTACCTGCTCCCCGCCATGCGCGAAGGCGCCCGCCTGGGACACAGCCAGGTGATTGACTCGGTGGTCGCTGATGGCCTCACCGACGTCTTCGGCCAGTACCACATGGGCATCACCGCCGAGAATCTCGCCGCCCAGTTCGGCATCTCCCGCGCGGAGCAGGACGCCTTCGCCGTCGAAAGTAATCGCCGGTATGCCACCGCCGTTGAGCTGTTCGGACAGGAGATCGCCCCGGTCACCATCAAAGGCCGCAAGGGCGACACCGTGATCAGCACTGACGAGCACCCCCGCCCTGACACCAGCGTGGAGAAATTGAGCACCCTCCGTCCCGCCTTCAAACCCGACGGCACCGTCACCGCCGGCAACGCCTCCGGCATTAATGACGGCGCCGCCGCCGTGCTCCTCGTGGCGGAAGAAGCGTGCCCCGCCGGCGCGGATGCCATGCGCATCCGCGGCGTCGCCGCTGCCGGCTGCGATCCGGCCACCATGGGCCTGGGCCCCGTCTTCGCCGTCCGCAAGCTCCTCGCCCAGCAAAACCTGACCTTCGCCGACATCAACCTCTGGGAGCTGAACGAAGCCTTCGCCGTCCAGTCGTTGGCCGTCCTCCGCGAGTTGCAGCTTGACCCGGCCACGGTCAACGTCAACGGCGGCGCCATCGCCCTCGGCCACCCCATCGGCGCCAGCGGCGCGCGCATCCTGGTCACCCTGTTCCACCAGATGAAACGGCAAGGCGCCGCTCTCGGCATCGCCGCCCTCTGCATCGGCGGCGGCATGGGCATCGCGATGTTGATCGAAAACAGGTAAGGTACGGGCCAGAGATTCTAAGTCTGGAAGGGTGCGGGAGCCCCGCCCGAATCTAGGTAAGCCTCGCTATAATCGGCGGGGCTCTCGCCTCCTTCCAGACGATGAATGTGCCTTCCACCGTTGGCTTATATCGATCTATTGTTTAACCGTCCAACTGGTGGGTATAATAAGGAACCGCATGTTCCCCACCTGGACTGACGATTTCCGACCTTCTTTCCATTGCGCGATGAGCGCAATCCGATTAAGGCGGAAAAATATCCTACCTATCATTTTGATGTTTTTTTCATCATTTCACGCTCGAAAGGGTGAATTCCAATGAGCATCGACACCATCGGCATCATCGGCGCCGGCGTCATGGGCGGCGGCATCGCCCAGTTCTTCGCCGAGCGCGGGGCGCGCGTGCTGTTGTGGGACGCGGACCCCAACGCCCTCTGGCAAGGCATCGGCAGGATCTACGAACGCTTGAAGAAGAGCGCGGAGAAGAACGGCCAGCCCGAAGAACAGGTGCAGGAGATCATGTCCCGGCTGAACGGCGTCGAAGACCTTGATGCCTTCCGTGCCGCCGATCTGGTTATCGAGGCGATCATCGAAGATGCCTCCGCGAAGCAGGCGCTGCTCGCAAAGCTGGGGGCTGTTGTATCCGACGCGACCATCATCGGCACCAACACCAGCTCGTTGAGCGTCACCGATATTGCCGCCGCCTGCCCGCATCCCGAACGCTTCCTGGGCATCCACTTCTTCAACCCGCCCACCAAACTGGAACTGGTGGAAGTAGTGCCCGCGCCCCAAACCGCACCTTCCACCGTCGAGACGGTGAAGGGCTTCCTGCTCGAATACGGCAAAACTCCGGTCATGGTGAAAGATTCCCCCGGCTTCATCGTCAATCGCCTGCTGCTGCTGATGATCAACGAAGCGGCCCGCATGGTGGACGAAGGCGTCGCCACTGCGGCGGACATCGACACTGCCATGCGCCTGGGCGCGCTGCACCCCGCCGGTCCGCTGGCGGTCGCCGACCTGATCGGCCTGGACACCTGCGAGCACATCCTGGAGGTGCTGCACGGTGAGCTTGGTGAAAGCTCGTATGCCCCCGCCGAAAGCATCACCGAACGCGTGAAGGCAGGCAAGCTGGGCCGCAAAACTGGCGAGGGCTTCTTCTCGCGGTAACTCAGGGACTGTCCCGACTCAGCGGAACCTGTGCCGGTCTCCGAATCGAGTGCTGGAAACGGGATCAGCGGGACTGTCCCCGCCCATACGAAAGGGTAACGACCATGAATATCTCCGCTTCCATCTGTCTCGTCACCGGCGCCGGCCGCGGCATCGGTCGGCAGATCGCCGCCGACCTGGCGAAGGCCGGCGCCACAGTCTACGCCTGCGATATTTCACCGGAAGCCTACGCCGATTTCCAGGCCGAGGGATTGCCGATCACCTTCGCCGCGTGCGACGTGACCGATGAAGCCTCGGTCACCGCCCTCTTCGCGCGCATCGCCGAAGAGCAGGGACGGCTGGACGTGCTGGTGAACAACGCCGGCATCACCCGTGACGGGATGCTGGTGAAGGTGAAGGATGGCGAAGTGACGAAGATGCCGCTGGCCGATTTCCAGAGCGTCATCAGCGTCAACCTGGCGGGCGTCTTCCTCTGCGGGCGCGAGGCGGCGGCGCTGATGGCGCAGGGAGAAGGCGGCGTGATCGTCAACCTCTCCTCCATCTCGCGCGCCGGCAACTTCGGGCAGACGAATTACGCGGCGGCGAAGGCCGGCGTGGACGCGATGACCGTCACCTGGGCGAAGGAACTGGCCCGCCACCACATCCGCGTGGCCGCCGTCGCCCCCGGCTACATCGGCACCGAGATGGTGCGCGCCATCAAGCCGGAAGCGCTGGAGAAGATCGTCGCCCAGGTCCCGCTCAAGCGCCTGGGCGAGATGAGCGAAATCTCCCGCACCGTGCAGTTCATCATCGAGAACGACTTCGTCAACGGCCGCGTGCTGGAAATCGACGGCGGTTTGCGGATATAATCCCTGGGACCGCAGGCGTCCCGCGCCTGCCCTGCGGCGGTACTCCGCCGCTATATCCGGCAAGCTTATCTCCGCGGTTGTACTCAACCGCGATACCAGAAGGCAGGCGCGGGACGCCTGCGGTCCCAGGATATGACAGACATTATGAGCGCACAATTCGACGACATCATGGCAACCCTCGGCTTTGACGAGACCCCCGCCGGCTGGCGCGAGGCGTGGGAGGAGGCGCAAGCCGCGTTCCCGGGCGACGTGCCCTTCCTGGCGGAGGCCTTTATCGCGGAGGCCTGCCGCTTCTCCGCCTTCCCGCCGGAGATCGAGCAGGAGTTCCAGCGGGCGGCGGCGGCGTTTCGGAGCGATCCGGACCTGCGCCGGGCCGCCTGGTTCCTGTACCGGCTCTACCACCGCGACCCAATGCCGCCGGGACCGGAGGTGTTCGCCTGGCCGTGCGTGGCGAAGCCGCTGGGGCCGGCGCATGCGATGCTCCCTGCGCTGGTGCTGCTGGCGGGCGTGCCGCGCATGCGTGTGATGCATGAGGCGCGCGGCATCGCCACCGACGTGACCCGCGTCACGCTGCGCGACATCGAGATCTGGATGCGCCATTTCCACCGGAACCAGGGCTACTGGGGCTTGCAGAACATGGGCTGGCCAACCAATCACTTCGCCGGCCGGCTGTACCGGATTGGCCGTCTGCAGTTCATCCACATCCCGCATCGTGGCCAGGAACGTGTCTTTCTGCACCGCGAAACGGGCCGCGTGGTCGCCCTCTGGGCGGGCGAAGCGAAGGTGCGGCGCGACGGCTATATCGACGGCACCAATGACATCTTCGACGAGGAAGCACGGGTGCTGGAGTTCAGCATGGGCGACGACATCGCCGAAGGCTTCCTGATCCACCCCAAGGGCCTGGTCACCTCGCAGCGGGTCATGCTGCCGCTGGCGGAGTGGCGCCCCGCGCTGCTGCCGGGTGATTCGGTCATTGACATCCACATCCCGGAAGACGGCAAGATGGATTTCGACGAATGCGGCGAGTCGCTGCGCCAGGCGCAGGCCTTCTTCCTGCGGCATTTCCCAGAGCGCCCGCCCGCAGTGGCCTTCGTCTGCGGCACCTGGTTCTTCGATGCGCAGTATCAGCAACTGTTGCCGCCCACCTCGAACATCGTGCGCTTCCAGCGCGAGTTCTACCTCCACCCGCTGCTCTCGCGCGATATCGAGCCTTTCTGGCGCGTCTTCGGCGGCATGCCGGAGGACCTGTCCACCGCCCCGCGCGACACGGCACTGCGCCGGGCCATGCTCGACTTCAAGGCCGCCGGCGGCCTGCTGCGCAGCGCGGCGGGTTTCTGCCTGATTGACGGGATGGAGTGGGGAACAGGTAGATATCAAGGTGACCAGTAATAGGCAGTCTCAACAGGAGGTGATTTCTCATGGACCAACCGATTATTGTGCGGTATCGCTGGACTGCCGACGAATTTGTCGCTGTAAATACCCTGATTCGTCGGAGAGCCTGGTTGATGCGCCCATTCTTTCGGGTCTTATTACTTGTCATGATTCTCTTCGGCTTATTTTCTATTGGTTTTTCTGTATATCAAAGGAGCTGGGGCTTGCTGGCAATGCTTGTTGCCGTCGGCATCGTGGTTGCAACCAATAAACCATTGAATGTCTGGGGATGGAGACGCCAGTTCAAAAAGCAACCAGCTGAAGATACTGGTATTGAAATTCAATTCACGCCATCGCTAATCAGTTCTAATACTGAGTTAGGCAAATCAGAGTTGGTCTGGGATGCATTCATTGAGGTAGTGGAAGCGAAAAATGGTTTTCTTTTGTTTGTCACGCCGCAAATATGCAATTGGTTGCCGATTCATAGCTTTCAGAATGACAGCGATATCACCGCTTTCAAAACGTTGGCAAAGAGCAAGGTGAAGAAGTATACGTTGATGAAATAGGGCCGTTATTTCACCATAGCCATGCTAAAGGCCTGCTCCAGGTTCTGCACGGAGACGCATTTGATTGACTGTTTCTTGCCTGGCAGTTTGCCGGGAGGCAGCAGGCAGGTGGCAAAGCCCTGGCGGGCGGCTTCCATCACGCGGCGGTCGGCGTGGGAGACGGTGCGCACTTCGCCGGTGAGGCCGACTTCGCCGAAGCAGACTACGTCCGGGTCCACCGGAACGTCGCGGAAGCTGGAGGCGACCGCCAGTGCCATCGCCAGGTCGGTGGCGGGCTCGAAGGCCTTCAGGCCGCCGGGGACGTGGATGAAGACGTCGTGCTGGCCGAGGGGGAAGTGGCAGCGCTTCTCCAGCACCGCAAGGACGTGGGCCACGCGGCGGATGTCCACCCCGTTGGCGTTGCGGCGGGGGGCGCCGAAGCCGGAGCCCGGTGTGACCAGCGCCTGCACCTCCGCCAGCAGCGCGCGCGTGCCTTCCATCACCGCCACCACCGCGGAGCCGGGCGTACCGAGTTGTCGTTCGCTGAGGAAGGCGGCGGAGGGGTTGGGCACTTCCTCCATGCCGCGCTCGCCCATGGTGAAGATGCCGATCTCGTGGGTGGGGCCGAAGCGGTTCTTCATCGCGTGCAGCGTGCGGTAGTTGAAGTCGCGGTCGCCTTCCAACTCCAGCACCACGTCCACCATGTGCTCCAGCACGCGCGGGCCGGCGATCTGCCCTTCTTTGGTGACGTGGCCGATGAGCAGCACGGTGGCGCCGGTCTCCTTCGCCGCGCGGATGAGGCGCAGCGCCGTGGTGCGCACCTGGCCCACCGAGCCGGGCGCAGACTCGATGCGGCCGTCGAAAGTCGTCTGGATGGAGTCGATCACCGCCAACGCCGGCTTGTGCAGGTAGATGTGCTGCAGGATGGGGTCGAGCTCGACCTCGGACAGCGCCAGCATCTCCTCGTGCATCGTCTTCAGCCGCTCGCTGCGCATGCGCATCTGCTGCAGCGACTCCTCGCCGGTGACGTAGAGCGTGCGATGCCCCGCGCAGGCCAGCGCGTAGCCGACCTGCAGCAGCAGCGTGGATTTGCCGATGCCGGGATCGCCGGCCAGCAGGATGGCGGAGCCGGGCACCGCGCCGCCGCCCAGCACGCGGTCGAACTCGCCCACGCCGCTGGGCCGCCGCGGCTCCGCGCCGGGCGGCACGTCGCTGATGGGCACCGCGGCGGAGGTGGTGATCCTCGGCACGTCGGGCACCGGGGCTTTCGCGGAGACGGGTGGCGTGACGGCCTCTTCGACGAGGGAGCCCCACCCGCCGCAATCCGGGCAGCGCCCGTGCCAGCGCAACTGCTGGCTCCCGCATTCCTGGCAAACGTAAGTAATGGTCTTTGGCATGGCGTAAAAATCAGAAGGAACAGTGCGATAACGGAATGAAAGTCAGATCAGCTTATCCGCGAGCTTTAATCTGTCGCCTCGGTCGTTTGGGAGTTTGAACTGATCGCTGGGCAATATCCATCAAAGAGCGCTATGCCTCGTTGACATCCGTTTCGGTCGGAAATGCTTTCGCAACTTCGGGATTGAGCAACACGAGATTGGTCCCGGCCTGATAGGCGTCCAGGAATTTCCCGCGTATACCTTCGCCCAGGTCGTCTCGCCGGTATTCCGATCGTAACTCGTCAGCATTATCCCTTTTCATAAATTATCCTCTCGCGGCGCGTCATAAGGCGGGCACTGATGATTCTTACCCGTCCTGCCCTATACGTATGTGAGACGACCAGTTGCTGGTGAAATCGTGATAGCCTGAATGTGATAAAGTGATTTTCATCAACGGAATGATCAGGATCAGGAAAGGATAACGCCAGCGGATCTCCAAATAGGGTTGCCGCCTCGTGAAACGTGATGCCATGCTTAGCAGCATTGGCTTCGGCTTTTTCCGGGTCCCATTCGAATTCCATGAATGAGCATTCTCTATTCAGCAATTGATTGCTGTTTATTATACTACGAATATCCAAGCTTTGCAGAATATCTATACCCGCTGGCTTTTACGAGGTTTCGGATGGGGTGAGAGCCATCGCCCTCACCCCGCTCGCTTCCGTGGTTATATCTGATCCGTGTCGCTCAGATCGGGGATGCGGATCAGCGTGATCTGGCCGCCGGGCAGGGTGACATTCGGCAGTGTAAAGACCCGGTTGTTGGCGGTGTCGGTGATGGTGATGGTATAGGTGCCCGGAGTGCCGCTGGCTACCGGCGGAGCGCCGGTCACCGGGGTAAAGGCGTCGACCTCCAGGCTCAGCGTAATGGGGTTGCTTCGATTGCTCGCATCGGTCTCATTGCTGAAGCCCAACGCGGCCACCACGGCCGTGGTGGCATTCGGCGGGCTGATGATGGTGGGGAAGGCCTGCTGCAGTTGCGCCTGGGTGAAGATCGTGAATAAGCCACTGTCCTCATTCTTCATGGTCACGGGCTGCACAAAGATAGTGCTGACAAAGCTGCTGGTTGAGCTGGTCGCCTGCAGCGTATAGCCATCGCCGGTCAACAGGTTGGTGAAGGTAAACCGCCCCTGGTTATTGGTGGTGCCGGTGCCGACTTGCTGGCCATTGCGGAACAGGGTCAAATTCGCATTTGTCTCATTCGCACCGCTGATGGCATTGGTAAAGCGGCCGCTCAAGGTCACGTTGGGTGACTCGGCAAAGATAGCATCGAGCACCGTAATGGTATTGCCGGTGAAGGCGATGTTTCGATACACGAGCATCTTGCCGGTGGCCGGATCGGTCACCTTGATGGTATGCGTCGTGCTGGCCGAGATATTGGGATACACCACCGGATCGCCCGGGCCGAGAGTATCGCCGGTATCGACCTGCACGCTCACCGGTATAGTCGTGCCGAGGGTCGTGGCATTCTCATAGCCGAAGACCACCAGCGTAGCGGTGCCATTGGTCGGCGCCGTTACATCAAACGTGTTGGCCAACTCGGTGAAGGTGCGCACCGGGATGGTGATGGTGCGCGACCGGTTCACCACTAACGGGCCGTAGATCGTGCGGGGAATGGTCGCTGATGGTGAGACAATCAGGGTCAGTCCGGTGGCATTCCGGACATTCGGTAATCTCGTTTGCCCATTGTCTCCCGTCGCCGGGAAAGATTCGAGCACCGTGCCGTTTTCCGCCAGCGTAATATCCGCATTGGCGATAGGAGCGCCTGTCGTGGTTGTCACGCTTGCCGAAACCGGGAACATGTTGTTGTTATTGTTACCGTTATCCCCGCATCCGATGAAGAGCAGGAGCAGCGATACGAGCAGCGCTAACATAATGGGAATTCGCATGTGGATCTCCTTTTCGATAAAATTCGCGTTGCGTCCTTGGTTAGTGTAGAAGAATCAATCGTGAAAAGATGGACAATACACACCAAGTCATGACTGCTTGTCGCAAAGGTGATGCAGAATCGCTTTCATGGAGGAGAAGAGCATTCCCAGGGATACCGAGGATGGCGCACCGTTCGTAACGCCTGGGACCGTTTTACACTGGACACCATGCCTCACGGCGCATATAATGAGCGCGCAATATTATGATTGAGCAATCTCAGATACGAAATTTTTGCATCATCGCCCACATCGACCACGGCAAGTCCACGCTGGCTGACCGCCTGCTGGAACAGACCGGGGTGCTGACGGATCGCAACCGGGCGGAACAGATCCTGGACTCCATGGAGTTGGAGCGCGAGCGCGGCATCACCATCAAGGCCAGCGCGGTGGCGCTCACCTATCACGCGAAGGACGGCCAGGATTACGAGCTGAACCTGATCGACACCCCCGGGCACGTGGACTTCCACTACGAGGTGTCGCGCAGCCTGGCGGCATGCGAAGGAGCGGTGCTGGTGGTGGACGCCGTGCAGGGGGTGGAGGCGCAGACGGTAGCCAACTGCATCCTCGCCAACGAACAGCACTTGCAGCTTATCCCCGTCATCAACAAGATCGACCTGCCCAGCGCCGACCCGGAGCGCGTCAAAGGCGAGATGGAGGATGGCCTGTCCATCCCCGGAGATGAGGCGATCCTGGCCTCCGCCAAAGAGGGCATTGGCACCGAGGAGATCCTGGAAGCCATCGTAGCGCGCATCCCCGCGCCGTCCGGCGACCGCGACAAGCCGCTGCAGGCGATGATCTTTGATTCGCATTTCGACCCCTACCGCGGCATCATCGCCTACGTGCGCATCCGCAACGGCATCCTGCGGGCCGGTACGCGCATCCAGTTGATGTCCACCGGCAAGACCTTCGAGGCGCAGGAAGTGGGGCGCTTCACCCTGGGCATGAACCCGACCGGCGAGCTGGGGGCGGGCGAAGTGGGCTACGTGGCGGCGGGCATCAAGAGCCTGGGCGACGCGCCGGTGGGCGATACCATCACCAACGCCGCGAACCCCGCGCTAAAGGCGCTGCCCGGCTTCCGCGAGGCGAAGCCAATGGTCTTCTGCGGCCTCTACTCGGCGGAAAGCTCGGACTACCCGGTGCTGCGCGAGGCGCTGGAGAAGCTGCAGCTCAACGACGCCGCGCTCACCTTTGAGCCGGAAACCTCCACCGCGCTGGGCTTCGGTTTCCGCGCCGGCTTCCTCGGTTTGCTGCACATGGAGATCGTGCAGGAGCGGCTGGAGCGCGAATACAACCTGGACCTGGTGGCCACCTCGCCCAGCGTGGTCTACCGCGTGACCACCACCAAAGAAGAAGTGCTGATGGTGGACAACCCGGCCGACATGCCGGAACCGCACATTATCAACACCATCGAGGAGCCATTCGTGGGGGCGACCATCATCGCGCCCAGCGAATACATCGGCACCTGCATGGAGCTGGCGCAGGACCGGCGCGGCGTGTACGAGTCGATGGAATACGCCGGCACCAACCGCGTGATCATCAACTACGAGCTGCCGCTGGGCGAAATCCTGCTCGACTTCTTCGACCAGCTCAAGTCGCGCACCCGCGGCTACGCCTCCTTCGACTACGAGTTCATCGGCTACCGCGAGGCCGACCTGGTGAAGGTGGTGATGATGGTGAACGGCGAGCCGGTGGACGCGCTTTCCTTCATCACCCCGCGCGAGCGTTCGCAAAAACGCGGCGCGACCATGGCGAAGAAGCTGAAGGAAGTGCTGCCGCGCCAGCTCATCGAGATCCGCATCCAAGCCGCCATCGGCGCGAAGATCATCGCCTCCGAATCCGTCCGCCCGCTGCGCAAGGACGTCATCGCCAAATGCTACGGCGGCGACATCACCCGCAAGCGCAAGCTGCTGGAAAAGCAGAAGGCCGGCAAGAAACGCATGAAGAACATCGGCAGCGTGGAAGTGCCGCAAGAAGCGTTTATGAGCGTGCTGCGGCTGGAAGATTAATACTGGGCTCGCAGGCGTCCCGCGCCTGCCTTATAAGAGCCGGTAACAGAACCAGCGCCGTTTCACTCATTTACGCCCGTTACCAGGATGAGCACGGTATGGAAGTCCAGAACGTGCTCATCCCGTTATCGGTCTCAACATTGGCGAGTGTAACATGTTCCGTTAGAGACTCGCTCAAGTCAACCCTGGATACTTGCACTCCCTAGGATTAGACCGTCGCGTTTTGCGCTTTCTCCCGTAGTAAGTTGTTGATGCTATTACTTGACAACGATCGAAGTAGTTAATAAAATAAACGCATAAGGTATACAAACGATTAGTTATTGATAATCCCGGGCTATCCAAACTGGTATTGAATTATGTAACGGGAGGTATAAAAAGTGACTCCAGTAAGCACATCCCCGCGTGAATCTTTTGTTCAAAGGCTCTACGAAGAACTAAAGCAGCACAAAGAACACCGCCATCGTCATGTCATTCAAAAACTTCTGCTCACTGCTTTATTCTTTGGCTTAGGACAGTTTGCATTTCAAAATGCAAACTTCTTTTATCTACTATTCGTAGTTCCATTTATTGCCCTCATCCACGATATGTATATCTTCGCAGAAGACTACAAGGTAAAACGGATAGGCTTTTTTCTTCGAATGCTTTATTATGATTATCCAGGGATAATTGCTGTTGAAGAATTTTGTTGGGAAGATGACTACTTAACACGATACCGTGATAGGTGGGCGTATTTTGCATCGCTTTCTTACACAATTAGTCTAACAGTATTCATTACGTGCGTTCTGTTAATTTTATTACATAATAAAATCATCGATACTCAATATATGGTCGTATTTGCATGGTTTATCATATGTGCATTATCAACTTATACTCTTTATACATTAGAGCATAAAATACACCAGAAGACATTGAAAAAAATAGGAGATGAACTAGCTGAGAAAAAAAATAAAGTAAATAAGCAAGTGAATTAGGTTGAATCCGGGTTATTCACTATCCGTCTCTACGGGATTCAATCGACCATTGCTCCCTGCACGCGTAAGGTTTCCCGCAGCCGGTCGGTATTCACATCCCTGAACGACACTCCTTCCCGCAGCGCTTGCACGGCGGCGACGCCGGCGGCTTCGCCGGTGGCGGCGGCGACGGGTTGGATGCGGGTGGCGGAGTGCGCTTCGTGGGTGCTGGAGATGGGGCGGCCGGCGACGAGGAGGCCGTCGATTTGCCGCGGGACCATGGCGCGGTAGGGGATGGTGTAGTATTCGCCGAAGGGCACTTCCTTCATGATGGTGCCGCTGCCGGCGGGGTTGTGGATGTCCACCGGGTAGGCGGAGCAGGCGATGGCGTCGGGGAATTTGGTCAGGTTGATCAGCTCCTCCTCGGTGATGACGTGCTCGCCGACGATGCGGCGGGTTTCGCGCACGCCCACCTGGCAGCCGGTCATGAGCAGCCAGGCGTTTTCGAAGCCGGGCACGGTACTGGTGAGCCAGCCCACCATCTCCCTCACCTGCCGCTGGCCTTCGATCTCCGCGGCAGTCAGGTCGTCACGGTCAGTACCGAGGAATTTCAGCAGGCGCGTGGTGTTGAAGTGCACCTGGTCGGGGTGGGGGGTGTCGAACCAGAGCACGTTCTCGCGCGGGTTGGTGATGAGGCCGGCGTCCTTGTCGCGCTTATACAGGGCGTTGATCTCCTCGCGCGGGGGCATGCGGTGCATGTCGACGCCGGCCATGCGGAAGTGCAGGCTCATCGGCATCACCAGGCCGTCCGCTTTCCGGCCCAGCTCAAACGGCGCGCCCGCGCGGGCAGCCATGTCGCCATCTCCGGTGGCGTCGATGGTCAGCGCGCCGATCAGCTCCTCGCGGCCGGATTTGCTGTGGGTGATGATGCCGGTCACGCGGTTATCGTTCAGCATGGCGTCGGTGATGAAGGTGTGCAGCTTCAGCTTCACTCCGGCATCCAGGCACATCTGCAGCCAGATCTGCTTCAGCCCCTCGACGTCAAAGCAGAAGTGGCGGATGCCGGCGATGTGCGTGCTGGCTTTGTAGCCATACGGGTAGTGCGCCAGCCGCTCGAGCATCTCGCCCCAGACCCCGGCGATCACCGGGCGGTCGCCCGCGTAGTGGCTCATGAAGGGGAAGACGAACCCGGCGGTGCCCATGCCGCCCAGGAAGCCGTAGCGCTCCACCAGCGCCACGTCCGCCCCCAGGCGCGCCGCGGAAATGGCCGCCGCCACGCCCGCCGGCCCGCCGCCGGCGACGATGATATCCGCATGGGAGGTGAGAATGGGTTCCATTGTCAATTCCTTATTCAGTCAAGCAGTGGAAGGCACATTCACAGTCTGGAAGGGTGCGAGAGCCCCGCCGGTAATAGGTCAGCCCTCCTAGATTCGAGCGGGGCTCTCGCACCCTTCCAGACTGAGAGTCTTACTTCCACCGCTAGCCTATGTTTGAGCGGGGCTCTCGCACCCTTCCAGACTGTGAATGTGCCTTCCACCGCTAGGCGAACTCACTTCAGCCTTCGGCCAGGACAATCAGACTTGGCGAGTTAATTGACGCGAACGGCTCGCCGGCGTAGCTGCCGAGGAGGGTGAGCTGGCCGAAGCCGGCGTTCTGTAGCGCGGGAGCCAGGATGCCGCTGGTGAGCGCCAGGTGCTGGTCGCGCTCGACCTGGCGTATCCATGCTCCTTCCGATCGAATCAGCGTAATGATGGTAAACTCCGCCCGGCCGTCGAGGATGCGGTGCTCGCGCAGGAAGAGGTATTCGCGGTCATCGGCCCGGCGGTTGATGACCGGCAGCCAGCGCGATGCTTCCGCCTGCAGGCTGTCATAATTGATGAGCTGGATGCAGAGCGTGCCGCCGGGGGCGAGGACACTGCGCATGTTGACCAGCGCTTCCGCCAGCCCGGGGGCGGTCTCCACGTGCGCCAGCGTGTTGCCCAGCACGGCAATGAAATCGAAGCGCCCGTCGACCCGCGGAATCTCCGCAAAGCCGCCGGGCACGAAGCGCGGGTTGTTGCCTTCCGTCAGCGCCTTCGCGCGGGCCAGCATCGGCTCGCTGGGGTCCATGCCCACCACCTGTGGTCCCAGTTCAGCGAACATGCGGCTGTGATGCCCGGTGCCGCACCCGACGTCCAGCACGCGCTTTACCCCCGTCTCCGCGAACAGCGCCGCGAAGAAGGGCCGCTCGCGCGCCAGCCGCGCGGGCCAGTCGATCATGATGTCGTAGTTCTCGGCGACAGAGGCGTATGGATCCGTCATCACATTCTCCCCATCGAGTGGCTAGTGGCTAGTGATTAGTGACTAGTGACTAGTGATTAGTGATTAGTGATTAGTGACTAGTGTCCTGCTACTTGATAACCTTACCTCGCAGAGGAAAGCTTTGTAAAGCGCGGACACTAGACACTAACACTGGTCACCCGCCACTATTTCTGCGCCGGCGGGAATTTTTCGCGGAGCTGCCGGGCGTAGTCCTTGAGGGCCGGGTCGATATTGGCCTCCAGCGTCTTCGCCAGGTAATCCGCTTCGCCGGCGGCAACGCCCGGGTCGTTCACTTGCTGGTAGCGCGTCAGCGCGGTGGTCAACAGGGTGAACGCTTCGGTCTGCGCGCGGCCATGGGTAGCGGTCAGCACCGGCATGATGCCGTTGCGAATCAACTCCACCGCCACTTTCGCCTGCATCTCGCCGGCCATCGCGTCGCGGGCGGCGTTTTTATCGATCTCCAGCAACTCGATGTCGGTCAGCGGCAGCCGTTGCTGCGGATCCTCGGACAGCCGGTTCAGCGCCGTCACGCCATTCCGGAAGAGCGTGGACAGGCTGGCCATGTCCGACAGCAGATCATCCAATTTCGTGTCATCGGCAATCTGCTTCGTCAGCGTGGTGGAGATCGGCTTCACCAGCGTCAGCGCTTCCGGGAAGACGATGGGCCCGGTGGCGAAGATCGCTTCCAGCCGGTCCATCAAATCCACCGTTTCTCCGGGCTGCGGGCTGGTGAGAATGCGGGGTTTCTCGGTGGGCGACGTGGATATCCCGTATTGGATCTGGCGCTGCAGCACCTCGACGGCCTTGGCCGGCTGGTGCACCACCGTGTAGAGGGCGGCGATGTTGAGCCGCGCGCCATTGCCGATGCGCCCTTCCGGCACCAGCACCGCGGCGGCATCGAGGGCCAGCAGGCGATCCACCAGCGTAGTGACCTGCTTCTCCCAACCCGGCGCCGTGCGCAGGTCGGGCAGCCGGTACCCGGGCACCACCGTGTTGGCGGCGAAGGCGCCGGTGATATTCAGGCTGCTGTCCACGGCGGCCCACAGGTTCTGACCGAGCCAGCGCAGCAACGGCCCGCGTGTGTGAACATCGAGCTTCGCCAGCTCATCCAGCAGCGACGCGCTCGTTTTCAGGTAATCCGCGCCGTTGACCATGCGCAGGCCGGACAGGGCAGCGAGCCGCATCTCCATCGGCTGCTTGCGATTGTTGAGGACGGCGCGATACTGCAAGCTCGCTTTGACGTATTGGCGCGAGAAGAAGAGCGCGGTGGCGGCCAGCAGCGGGTCGGGGTGTTTCGCCAGCGTCTGGATATCGGCGGTGCACTGTGCCCGCTCCAGGAACTGCAGGTACGACATGCGCACCGATTGGCACGCCGGATCGGGCACGGTTTTCAACGCCTGCTGGTAGACCGCCAGCGCTGCTTGCGGGTCCTGCATCTGCACGGCGAAGAAATAGGCGGCGTCGATCTGCATCGCCGCGTCCCGGGCATACAGCGCCACCGCCTTCGCGGCCACCTCTTTGGCTTCCGCCAGCTTGCCGTATTGCCGCAGGCGCGAGGCGGTATCGATGGAGATCAGCCCCGCTTTATCCCCGATCTGCAGGAACAGGTTGAAGTAATCGCGAGGGCCCGGATCCGTGGCGGCGACCTTGGCCGGGGGGCGGGCGAATAACTGCAGCGCCGTCTCGGCGATGTTGCGCTGCGCGAGGGGATTCGTCTCCATCTCGGCGAGAATCCGGCGGTCGATCGGGTCGCGCTGCTCGCGAGGGATGCTCTGCCAGGCGGTGATGGCCTTCACCACCGAGTCTGACGAGTAATTTGTCAGGCTCATCGCCTCCATGGCGGTGGCGGCCAGCGGATACCCGTGCTCGCGGAATGCGGCGGCACTGGTGTTCCACCCGGTGGCCGGCAGCGGCCCGTCGGGGAAGAGGGCGGCCATCTCGGTCAGGTTGCCATCCAGTATTTCATGCAGGATGAGCAGGTATTGCGCGGAGCGGGACTTCGCCAGCATCTCGCGGGCTTTGTCCCCCGCTTCGCCGGCCCAGCCGCCGGTCTGCTGCAAGGCGATGGCGACCGTCGCCAGCTTGTCCAGATTCGGCCGCTCCTGCGCGCCTTGCAGCGCGACGTCCAGCTTCGTCAGGTAGCCGGCATAATCTTTCGCGTTGAACAACTCCTCGGGGGTCGGCGCATCCTGCGCGCGGGCGCACGGGGCCAGCACCGCCAGCAGGCAAGCCAGCAGCAAACCGGCGCAGTACCGCGCAATGCCATTCCGCATAAGAAAACCCTCCTGAACTATGATGACGAGCAGCTCTTCTTCGCTTCTTCAACCATATCAATGAACAGTTTGTGCACGCGCACGTCGTCCGTCAGCTCCGGATGGAAGGCGGCGGCGAGGAGGTGGCCTTCGCGCACCAGGATCGGGTGCCCCTGGTACTCCGCCAGCACTTCCACGCCGGGCTTGATGTCGCTGACGAAAGGCGCGCGAATGAAGACGGCGCGCACCGGGCCGTCGATGCCCTTCACCGGGATGTCCTCTTCAAAGCTGTCCACCTGGCGCCCGAAGGCATTGCGGCGGACGGTGACGTCCATCAGGCACAGGCGCGGCTGATCGACGGCGCTGTTCTCGACGTCCTTCGCCAGCAGGATCATGCCCGTGCAGGTGCCGAAGATCGGCTTGCACGCCGCGGGCATGGCTCGCACCACGTCCATCAACCCGAAGCGGTCGAGCAGTTTGCCGACCGTCGTGCTTTCCCCGCCGGGGATGATCAACCCGTCCACGCGCTCGATCTCTTCGCGCGTCTTCACCGGCACCGCCTCCGCGCCGGCCTTTATCACCGCTGCAATATGCTCGCGCACGTCGCCCTGCAGGGCCAATACGCCAATCACTACGCTCATGGAGTCTCCCGTCATCCGGCCGCTGTCAATCCGGCCATCTCCACTATTAGCCCCGGGCGCCATTTTTCCTGCCCGATTCCGCGCGACTGCAGGGTTCCTGCCGTGATTCCGCGAAACTGAGAGCATGACTACGCGCATCCTGCTGATCAGCCTGTGCCTGTTGCTGTGCTGTCTGCCGCCCGCGCTGGCCGCCGATTTACAGGTGTCGGTGTCCGGCCGCGCCTTTGTCGACGGCAACCACAACGGAAAACGGGAGGCCCGCGAAGCCGTGTTGCCGGGGGTGATCGTCTCCGATGGCGCGCAAGTGACCGTCACCGATGCGCAGGGGGCCTACACGCTGCACGGCGTCAACCCCGTGCTCGATCACTTCGTCTTCGTCGTCCGTCCGACCGGATATCGCTGCCTGAACAGCTTTTATCGGCGACTTCCCGAGCAGGCAGACAGCCTGACGGCGGATTTTACCTTCATACCCGCGCCGGAGACGGCGAAAACGGATTTCTCCTTTGCGCAAATCACCGATATTCATACCACCATCGAGTCGCAAACGCTGCTGGATGACCTGCGGGAGATCGCGCGACTGAAGCCGGCGTTCGTCATTGCCACCGGCGACCTGGTCGACGCCGGTGGGGTGAAGGTGTTGTACCAGCGATATCTGCGCGCGGTGGCGCAATCCCCCGTGCCCGTGATCAGTGGTATCGGCAACCACGACGAGTGGCAGAACGGCATCGTCACCTTTGAAGAGCTGCTCGGTCCCACCAATTACGCGTTCGACTACGGCGGGCGGCATTTCGTGTTGTTCGACAGCTCGAACAGCGAGCTTCCGCGCCGTTACGAGTGGTTGCGCCGCGAGCTGGCGCTGCAGCCGAAGGAGAAGGAAATTTATTTCTTCCAGCATACCCAGCCGGAGCCGCAGTTGCTGGAGCTGCTGTCCGCATTCAACACGATGGCCATCTTCAGCGGTCATGCGCACTGCAGCAAGGTCGGGTATTACGGGACACGGCCGATCCTTTCCGTCAATACGCCCACGCTGCGCTTCGGCGGCATCGACACCAGCCCGCGCGAGTTTCGCCTGATCACCTTCGCCGGCGGGAAGATGGACCTGGAAACCCGGGTCGGCGGCGTCCGGCGGTTTTGCGCCGTCGTCTCACCGGCGGAGGACGCGGTGTTGCCGCAAGGAGCGCTGCCGATCTCGGTGAGTGCCTACGACTCCGGGCTGCATTGCGAAACGGTACTGTATCGGCTTGACGCCGGTCGCTGGGAGCCGCTGCAGGCCGCGGGCAGTTTCAACTGGTCGGGATCGGCAACGGTTCTGCCCGGGAAACATTCCCTTCAGGTGCGGGCGACCTTTGCCGGCGGCACCGCGGTCGAACGCCGGGTGCGGTTCACCGTCGACGCGCGGGAGCGCCCGGCGCCGCAGCCGGGGCAGGACTGGCCGACCTACCAGCATGACCCCGCGCGCAGCGGCAGTACGGCCGATGTGGCGGCGCCTCCGCTGGCGCCGGCCTGGCATACCAGCCTGGGTGGGGTGACGCAGACCGCGTCGCCGGTGGTTGCCGGCGGCCTGGTGTTTCTCGGCGTGGCGGATGATGACGGCCGCGGGAAGGCGGGCGTCTACGCGCTGGATGCCCGCACCGGTGAGCCGCGCTGGCATTTTCCCACTGCGGCCTCGGTCAAGCAGACCGTGGCTGTCGCCGGCGGGCTGGCGTATGCCGCCTGCGTGGACGGCGCCATTTACGCCCTCGATGCCGCGACGGGCGAAGAGCGCTGGCATTACAACCTCGGCGACTCGCCGAAGCAGTGGGCCATTCCCGCGCCGCTGGTGCTGGATGGCAAGGTTTATGTCGGCCTTGGGGGCAGTTTCAGGGTGCTCGATGCGCTCACCGGGCAGGTGCTGCAGCAGAATCGGCGGGTCGGCGTTGACTGGCTGAGCGGTCCGTCGGCGCCCGCCGCGGACGCCGGCACATTGATCGTCGGCGGCAGTTGGAACCGGGGCGTAGCTGCGCTGGACCGCGGGACCGGCGCCCTGGTCTGGAAGAGTGACGGCTACACGCATACCTTCGCGACGCCGGTGCTTGGCGACGGCCTGGCGCTCTTCCCGAGCGCGGGACGCCTGCGCGCGCTGGATCTGCAGACCGGGGCGGACCGCTGGAGTTTCCCGCTGCCCGGCGATTGGACGGTCTCCTCGCCCGCACTGGCCGGCGGCAAGGTATTGATCGGGACGGGGGATGGCCGGCTGTATGCGCTGGACGTGGCCGGCACGGAATGCTGGCGGTTCGAGATCGGCCCGGCGCTGCTGGCATTTTATCCCTACTCGCGCACATGGAATCCCGTCGCCACCCCCGCCGTCTCCGGCCACACGGTATATGTCGGCGGGACGGACGGCACGCTCTACGCGCTGAACCTGGAGACCGGTGAGAAACTGTGGGCGTATCCGTGCGGCGCGCCGATCACCAGCGCGCCGGCCATCTGCGGCAATACGGTGTATGTCAGCACGTACGACGGCACGGTATATGCGTTCACGCAGATGAATCCGTAGCCGCGGGTACAATTTTTTTGACAGTGTGAACTGCGCGGGGTAGAATGTAAAACTCCCACGCAAGCAAAACAACATTACGACTGTCGGAGTGACACGAAATCACCGGGCAGTCTGGCCGAATGTGAGCAAGGAGATGCCCGTGACACTGGCTGAAGAACTTGCACAACTCCACGAATTACAAAAGGTGGATTATCAGATCTACCAGCGCGAACAGACCTTGAAGGCGCTGGACACCGGCGACGCGCAGAAGCAGCATGCCATCGACGTGATGAAGCGCCACGATGCGTCCGCCGCCGCGCTGAAGAAGGTGGAAGCCGAGCAGCGCGACGCGGAGCTGGCGCTCAAAACGCTGGAAGGGAAGAAGGCCGCCATCCATCAGAAGCTCTACAGCGGGAAGATCAACAATCCCAAGGAGCTGGGTGACCTGGAGAAGGACGAGGAGATGCTCGCCGGGCAGGTGGGCCACCAGGAAGAGGTTATACTGGAGCTGATGGACCGCACCGAGGCGGCGCAGACACAGGAATCCACACTGGCGCAGGAACTGGAAACGGCGAAGCGCAAGTGGAAGGACACGGTGTTGCACTCCCAATCGGAGAACGCGCGCCTGCAGAAAGAGCTGGCCGTGCTGCGCCCGGAGCGCGAGCGGCTGGCGGCGCTGGTAGAGAAACCGCTGTTGCGCCGTTACGACGAGATCCGCAAAGCGCGCGAGGGCATCGGCCTGGCGGTCACCGACAATGACATCTGCTCGGTCTGCCACATGAAACTCACCCCACAGACCGTGCTTGAGTTGCGCGAAGGCGAGGATTTGACCTTCTGCGACAACTGCGGCCGTATCTTGGCCAGGCAGAAGAAGGAGAGCTCCTAGTTCGAACTGCGAACCAGGAACTCCGAACTAGGAACTGATCATATGCGTCGTGGACGGGAAGTCTGGTTATTGCTGTTCGCCTTCGCCATCCTGAGCCTGGGCTACTGGGTGGTGTGGCAGGCGTATTTACCGGCGTGGCAGGTGCTGTACCCGGGGCAGTCCTGGCGGGTGTTCGACGCGCTGCCGGTGACCTTCGTCGCGTGGCTGCTGCTGTCGCTGGCGCTGCGCTGGCGGCGCTGCGAGGAAACGCTGCTGCTGCCGGCGGTGGCGCTGTTGATCGGCATCGGGCTGCTCTTCCTGCAGCGGCTGGCGGGCGGCATTGCGCTGCAGGCCATGCAGTCGGGATTCGACCTGGCCCACATCGGGGCCATCGCCGCACGGGATCACGCGCCCGCATTGGCGAGGACCACCGCGCTGTTGCTGCACTGCAGCGACAAGCAGTTGATCTCCTTCGTGGTCGGCTGGGCGGCCCTGATGGGCATTGTACTCTTCTGGAAGGATTACCGCACCCTCGCCCGCTACAAATACCTTATCGCCATCGGCGCCACCGTGCTGCTGCTGGTGACCACCGTGTTCGGCAGCACCAAGGGCGGCCAGACCATCGCGCTGGACCTGGGACCCCTCACCTTTCAACCGCACGACCTGGTGAAGCTGCTGCTGGTGATCTTCATGGCCGCCTACCTGGTGGAGAACCGCCAGTTGTTCTCGGTGGCCGGCGGACGGTTCGGTGTCCTCACGCGCATGGACCTGCGTTACCTGGGCCCGCTGGTGGCATTGTGGCTGCTGGTGATGGCGATCATTTTCAAGCATGATGACCTGGGGGCGGCGCTGCTGCTGTTCGGTGCACTGCTGGGGATGCTCTACCTGGGCACCGAGCGGAAAAGTTACGTGGTCATCGGCGCGCTCATGTTCATCTTCGGCGCGACGGGCGCGTATTTCATCAGCAGCCGCGTGCAGGACCGCGTGGCCATCTGGCTGCATCCGTGGGCGTATTCCAACAACGGCAGCTACCAGATCGTGCAGGCGCTGATGGCGCTGGGCAACGGGCGCGCGGTGGGCGCGGGACTGGCGGGCGGGTACCCCGAGCGCATTCCGGCGGTGCACACCGACATGATCTTTTCGGCGATCAGCGAGGACCTGGGCTTGATCGGCGCGGTGGCGGTGATCGGGCTGTTCCTGTTCCTCATCGGGCGCATGTACCACGTCTCGCTGCGGAGCGATACGCACTTCGGGAAGCTGCTCGCGGCCGGCCTGGCCACCACCATGGCGCTGCAGGCGTGGGTCATCCTCGCCGGCACCATGAAGTTCATCCCCCTCACCGGCATTACCCTGCCCTTCATCAGCTACGGCGGCACCAGCCTGGTGGTGAACCTGGTGCTGCTGGGAATGATCCTGAAGATTGCGGAAGCACCGGGCTCACGCGCTCCGGTGCCTGCGGATTGACATTGCGATGTCAACGGGTTGACACTGCGGTGTCAACGGATTGACATTGCGATGTCAACGAGTCGACATTGCGATGTCAACGTGTTGGCGCTTCTTCGGTACTCGTTTCGGCAGCATCCTCTTCACCCTTGTGCCCCTGGCGCAGCACGATAAAAACGTACAGAGCGAGCATCACCCCGACCATGCCGACCGTCACCAGCGTCAATTTCTGCATCGCCAGCTTCAGCGCGGCCGGCTCATCGGCGCCGTGGTGGTTCAGCACGGTCTGCATGTCGTTCGCCATCACCAGCCCCAGCACGGTGAGCACCGTGCACCAGATGAAGGACCCCAGCAGCGTCATGATGGAGAAATTGCGGAAGCGCATGCCGATGATGCCCGCCGGGATGGAGATGAGGTGGCGCACCACCGGCAGCAGGCGGGCGAAGAAGATGCCGCCGGGGCCGTATTGGCCCACCCAGCGCTCCGCCAGCTTGAACTTCTTTTCCGGGATGAAGAGATATTTCCCGTAGCGGAGAATCAACGGCCGTCCCGCCACGCGCGATACCCAGTAGGTGACGGCGGAGCCGAAGTAGGAGCCGAAGGTACCGGATAGGATGACCATCGCGACTTTGATCAGCCCGCCGCTCCGCGCGTAGAAGGCGGCCGGCGGCATGACCAACTCGCTGGGTACGGGGAAGATGGAGCTCTCCATGGCCATCAGAACGAAGACCCCGAGCAGATCGAAACGCCCGAGGATATGAAAATACCAACCCAACATTCCCTGGATGAGTTCATGCATAATGCTCAAGCAGAGTAGCAGGCAAGCGCGGGGGTTGTCAATAATGAAAATGACCTGAATCCGGTTCAGCGGTAGAAAGCACATTCACAGTCTGGAAGGAGGCGAGAGCCCCGCCTGATATAGATAGGCTTACCTGTGTTCCGGCGGAGCTCTCGCCTCCTTCTAGGCTGTGAATGTGCCTTCCACCGCTGAACTGTCTCGTTACACGCGCATTCCGTCAGATTCCCATCCCACAGAACTCGCGGCTTATACGCTACAATGGCTTTGCTGTTGTAGGTGAAGGGAGACAGTATGCTGCGCATTGGTCTGATCGGGTGCGGGCGCACCGTGCAGGTGGCCCACGCGCCGGCGCTGCAGAAGCTGGGCGACCTGTTCCAGGTTGCCGCCATTGCCGACCAGTCGCCGGAAGCGCTGGAGTTGGTGGGCCTGCAGTTGGGGCTGCCGGCGGAGCACCGGTATACCGATTACCGGGCGATGCTGGTGCAGGAAGAGCTGCAGGTGGTGGACATCTCCCTGCCGCATGCCTTCCATCACGAAGCGGCGATGGCCGGGCTGATGGCGGGCGCCCACCTGATCAGCGAGCGCCCGCTGGCGCTGTCTATGCATGATGCGGAGGAGCTGCTGCGTATTGCGGAGATGCGCGGGCGGCTGATCAGCGTGCTGCATTATTACCTGTATTACCCGCCATTCCAGGAGGCGATCCGCCTGGTGCGCAGCGGCGCCATCGGCACGCCGTTCTTCATCCGCTGCGAGGGAGTGACCGGCGGATTCGGGGCAGGTACGGAGAGCTTTCACCCGCAGTGGCACGAAAACCCGGAGATCGCCGGCGGCGGCGTGTGGCTGGACAGCGGCTACCATGCGGGCTACCTCTGCGTCGCACTGATGGGATCGCCGGTCAGGTCGGTGAGCGCGCATGTCGATAATTACGCTACCGACCTGGCCGTCGACGACACGGTTGCCGCGCTGATGATCCATCAGAATCATGGGGTGTCCAGCATCCAGGCCGCGTGGAGCGTGCTCGGGGGCGGGCGGCGCGTGTTCGAGATCTACGGCACGGAGGGCGCCATCGCGCTCGACCATGAGGGCTACCCGCTGGGGCACTTCTCCAATGCGACGCGCGCCTGGGAACATCCGGAGATCGACGGCGGCCATGCGGAAAGCTTTATCCGCTGCTTCACTGCCATCGCCGAATGCCTGCGCTTCGGCGCGCCGCCTCCCATCAGCCACCGCGACGCGCTGCATGCCCTGCAGATCGTCACCGCCGGTTACCGCGCGAGTGAACGGGACGAAGTGACGGGGGTGGAAGAGTGAGCCGTTTTGGAAGAATGGAAGGTTGGAAGGTTGGAAGGTTGGAAGGTTGGAAGAATGGAAGGTTGGAAGAATGGAAGGTTGGAAGAATGGATGATTGGAAGATTGGAGGAGTGATTGATGCGCTTGGTCCGGTGGTTGAGTAGGCAGGTGAGCCTTTCGCATCTTTTCACAGTCCACGCGCCGTATCGAAACCACCGCGTGGACAGATGAGTTAACGTGAACGGGTGCTATGCGTGTGCGGCGGAGTACCGCCGCAGAGGTGGTTTCGATACGGCGTGGTCACTGCGGAAAGATGCGAAAGGCTCACCTGCCTACTCAACCACCGTGCTGGACTTATTCAACATCCTTCCAACCTTCCATTCTTCCAACAAAAAAACGGACCGGGTGCCACACCGGTCCGTTTTGCGCGAGTAGAGGTGACTGGACTACGCGGCAGGACGGAATCTTTCGGTCTTTCCTGATTCGACCGCTTCCTTGAAATTATGTAAATCTTCGACCAGCTCCTTCTGGAACTGATCCGCGAACCTCGATTGCGCCACCAGGTCGCCGATGAAACCGTATGGAGGATCATACATTATATCCACGGTGATCCTGGCGCCATTCGCCGCCGGCGCGAAGGTCACTGAGCCGGAGTTTTTCAAGCCACTCACCGAACGCCAGGTGATAATTTCTTCGCTCCGGAATTCGGGCATGACCGCATTCCATTCGGCATGCTGCCCGGCGATCATCGCTTCCCAGTGCCAGGAGTCCTTCCCGGACTTCTCGACGCGCTTGATATGCCGCATGATCTTCGGAAACTCCTCGAACTGCGACCAGTATCTGAAGCAGGTCGCAACGGGGGCATTGACCCATACCGAGACGTGGTGCACGAACTGCCCGGTGCTTTCGTCCCGATGCCATTCATGATGTGTCTGTTCCGCCATGATTCTCCCCCTCCCTGATGTGTCATCAGGTCATACCGTGAATGTCATTCCCACCCCGCCGGAAGGTGATACGCGGCTTTTCGCACCTTGTCGTAAGATCGGACGGCGTTGCGCGAAAGACGCCTTTGTTAAATTTTTGACGGAACACGGTGAGAGTACCAGCACAAAAACAGGCAGCGCGCCCCGGCCATTGGGACGTGCTGCCGTGTGTCTGCGGATGACTTGGTCAAGGGAACTATTTGCCCTGCGGCTGCGTGTGCTGCTGCATTTTCTCGCGTAACGGGTTGTGCCGCAGCATCTGCTTGCCGGTAAAGCCCTGCTTGCCGCGATTGCCACCATCTTGCATGGCCGGGCAGGTCTGCCGGCCCATCCGGCACAGCATCTCGCATTTCGGATACATGGTCGACCGCGGGTGCTCCAGACCGCGGCCGGAGATGTGCCGGTCGGGCTGGTAGGTGTACTGGTCATACGGCGGCTTGATACCGAGCTCCATCATCTTCTGCATGTGGCGCGCCTTCGCGGTCTGTCCCTTGTCCAGCAGCACTTCCTGTTTTTGCCGGAAGGCGCTCTTCGCGCGCAGCACGTGCTGTTTCGTCTGAACTTGTTCTTTGGCGCGCGCGGCCTGATCGCCCTGGGCGAAGGCGAGACCGGTGGTGACGAGAACCAGCGCGAGCACAATCACGAGCATGGTGTTTTTCATTGGTGAGGACTCCTTATACGATTGATAGCCCGCGCGGGCCGCGCGGACGATCGGCGATGACCGTAGGGGAACAGTAAGAAGTTTACCAGAAGCATGTTGTTTCCAAACGGAATTTCGGATGAACCTTCGGAAATTGCTGTTAAGGTTAACGGCAGCGATGGGGGTTGCTCGAGGGGTGGGCACATTCACAGGCAAGGTTAGGCGTGAGACTCTCAGTCTGGAAGGAGGCGAGAGCCCCGCCCGAACTTTGGAAGGCGTATCTATCATCGGCGGGGCTCTCGCCTCCTTCCAGACTGAGAGTCTCGCATCCACCCATTGCTTTACGCCACCCAGCGATCTTCCATGCTGGTGCTGCCGCGCAGCAGGAAGTCCGTGACCGTGTTGCAGAGCGCGGCCATGTCCGCGTCTGAGCGGGCGGAGATCAGGTTTTCGCTGACGATGATGGGGTCGTCCTGTATGCTTGCGCCTGCTTGTGACAACTGGTCGCGGAAGGACGGGTCGGCCGCGACATGCGCGTTGCCGATGATGTTCGCCTGCGCCAGCGTCGTGATCCCCGCGCCCATCACCACCAGGGCGGCGCCGCGCTCCCAGGCGTTCGTCAGCAGCTCCGTCGCCGCCGGATTGTTTCGGATCGTCCCGGCCGTCATGTCGTCGGTTAGTATGACGGCGTCGAACACCGATGAAGCTGCGCCGGCAAAGGACAGGTCACTCATCAAGGTCAGCTCGTGATTGGCGCCGGTGATGGTTACCCCTTGATTCAGTGCGGCGGTCATAATGCGGGCGCCCCGGTTGAACAGGCAATCCCGCAGCCCGCTGAACCGTTCGGCGTCGAATCCATCCGCCAGCAGAAACACAATGCGCTTTCCCGTCAAACTCGTTGAGGCCATAGCTCCCTCCCGTGAAAAATATCAGTACCACTCTAGCACGCCCGTCGTCCAGGTGTTGACCACTTTTCGCACGTCACCCCACGGCGGGTGAACAACTTTTGCGCCGGCACAAGGTTCTCACCCGCCGTTGAGAGAAAATGTAAGATATCATGCTCGGATCACAGGTCTCACTGCTGCAATTGGCGCTCGCTTCCCTGTATATCGGCATCACCGGCTACGGCGGCGGGCCGGCCATCATCGCCCTCATGCACCGTTACTTCATCGACCGCCGGCAGTGGGTTGACGAGCAGGATTTTCGGATTGCGTTGAGTCTCAGCCAGGTGCTGCCCGGCGCGCAGGCGGTGAGCGTCATCACCTACCTGGGGTTCCGCCTGGGCGGCATGCCGGGCGCGATCATCGCCCCGCTGGGATTGATCGGGCCGGCCACCGTGCTGATGATCATCCTCAGCGCGCTGTATTTCCGCTTTGGCCAGCTCTCCTTTGTGCAGGCGCTGTTCACCGGCCTGGGCGCGGTGGTGGTGGCGCTACTGGCCTATGCCACGATGAGCATGGGCCGCGTGATGCTCAAGGATCGCCGCGCGCTGCCGGTGGGCATCGTGGCATTCGTCATTCTCACCGCGTATAACGTGCTGCCGCGCTTCAAGGCCTACCCCGCCGCTGCCCACCTGCTGGCCGTGCTGAAAGATGTGCCGGTGGTGCTGCTGGTGGTGGCGGCCGCCGCTGTAGCCGGGTTGCTGATCTACCGGAAATTGCCGCTGGCCAACGGGGACGCACAGCCGGCCGGCGAGGCGCTGCCGCCCCGCTGGTTCTGGCTGGTGCTGCTGGCCGTGTTCGCCGTGCTGGCGGCGGCGCTCTGGTTCTTCCGGGGCGCGGAGCTGGTGCGGCTGGTGGTGGCGCTGCTGCGCGTTGGCGTGTTCACCTTCGGCGGCGGATATGCGTCTATTCCGTTCTTCCAGCACGAGGCGCTGGTCTCGCATCACTGGCTGGCGGATCAAAAGCAGTTCCTCGACGGCCTCGCGCTGGGGCAGGTGACCCCGGGCCCGGTGCTGATCACCGCCACCTTCATCGGGTATAAGGTGTTCGGTGTCGTCGGTGCGCTGCTGGCGACGGTGGCGGTGTTTGCCCCCGGCGTGACGGCGATGTTCGTGCTCGCTCACCTGCACGAGCACATTCGCAAGCTGGCGTGGCTGCAGGCCATGGTGCGCGGCATCGTGGCGGCCTTCATCGGCCTGCTGCTCAGTGTGACCATCGAGCTGGCGCTGGCCTCGCTCACCGACTGGCGCACGATCCTGATGGCCGTCGTCGCCGCTGTCGTCCTCATCATCTGGAAGAAAGATCCGCTGTGGGTGATCCTGGGTGCGGCCATCATCTCTCCGTTCATCTTCCACGGGAAATAAGGCCTTCTCGGGGACTGTGGGGCTGTTGAAAAAGTGCCAACCCACATAGTTTGCCTTTGAGAGGATCAGCACGGTAGGCTGGTCAATTGGCGAGGGTGATGGGAAAAATGGGAGTGAATAGGAAAAATGGGATGGGAAAAATGGGAGGATGGGGTCTGAATGGTCTGATCCTCACCCAAACCGGCCTCTGGTAGGCACACCTTTTCAACAGTCCCCGAAGTCAACGATATATACACATCGTCGAAAAAGCGGCCTATCCCGCGCGGAACTGCCCGGTATACTCATCTCATTGGAGGAGACGAGTATGGCTATGGACCTGCGAGAATATGTGCGCCTGCGCTGTTCGGCGATGCTGCATCTCGAGCGCGACTTATCCAGCCTGAACGCGCAGTTCATCACGACGGCGGCGAACCCGCGCATTGCCGAAATGCTGCGCTGGCACGCCAAGCATTTCCAGGAGCAGATCGGCTCGCTCGAGCAGGCGGTCAATCACCTGGGCGGCTCTGCCTGGTCGGGCGACAGCGCGATTGCGTATGGCTTCAAAGAAGAATACCAGCGGGTGGAAGGCGCGCGCCCGCCACAGTATTTGACCGATATGCAAATTTTGCAGACTACCGCCGCCGCCTCCGCGCTGAAGATTGCGCTCTACCACGGCCTGCTCGACCTGGTGCACTTGCTGGGCGAGCGGGAAGTGGTGGAGTGGCTGTCGCTCAACAAGGCGAACGAAGAGCGTATGCGCTCGCGCGTGGAGGATGAACGGCCGGCAATCGAGACGGAGCTGGCGGGTGAACTGCGCCGTGCGGCGTGAACGCCACTCCTGGGAGCGCCGTCAACCTGCCGGCGCTCCCAGGTGTAGACCCTTTCCCGTTTCCCCGCTACAATAACTCATGTATTCTACGCTCAAGGACCTGCCATGCTGACCAGACCGTTTGCGGAATATGACCTTTCCCTGCTGACCCTCGGCACCGTGCAGCTCGGGCTGCCGTACGGCATCGCCAACACCACCGGGCAACCGTCGTACGAGACCGCGCGCGACATCATCGCCTGCGCGGTGGAGGGCGGGGTGAACGTGCTGGACACCGCCGTCGCGTACGGCGAGAGCGAGAAGGTGGTGGGCCAGGTGATGGCGGAATTGGGCATTGCCGACCGCATGGTGGTGGTCAGCAAGGTGGCGGCGATGGGGGAGTTTTCTTCCGCCCGCGCCGTCGATGAATTTCTGGAAGAGCAGGTGACCGGCATGCTGGCCCGCCTGCGGCTGGATGTGCTGCCGATCTGCATGTTCCACACGGAAGATAACGCCTGCCACCTGGATGCGCTGGCGAAGTTCAAGGAGCGGGGGCTGGTGCGCCACCTGGGCACGTCGACGATGACGCCGGAGAAGACCGCGGAGATCATCGCGGACGGCAAGACGGAAGCCATGCAGATTCCCACCAACATGCTCGACCAGCGCTTCATCCGTCGCGGGCTGTTGAAGCAGGCCGGGGACAAGGGCATTGCGATGTTCATCCGCAGCGTCTACCTGCAGGGGCTGATCCCCATGCGGGAGGAGGACATCCTGCCGGAGCTGGCGGATGTTATTCCCGTGCGGCGGCGGCTGGACGCGCTGGCGAAGGAAGCGGGCATCACCATCACCGAGCTGGCCCTCCGCTTCGTGATGGGCCTGGAGGGCGTGACCAGCGTGCTGACCGGCGTGGAAACGCTGGAGCAGATGCGGGAAAACATCGCGTTGGTGAACAATGGCCCGCTCCCGGCGGACCTGCAGGCGGCGGTCCACGACACCGTGCCCGAGCTGGACGAGCACATCATCGTCCCCAGGCATTGGAGCAAGCGCATGCCGGACGCGGTGTTTGTAAAACGATAAGATGCACGGTTTCGGGGACTGACCTCGAATGTAGTGCTGGTTGTAAGATGACAATGCCCGGCAGAGGGTCAGTCCCCACGGATAGGAAAGCTTCCCTGTTGATGGGACTGACCCTCTGCCGTGAGGAAAATTGGTTGCAGGTGGAGTTTCGAGGTCAGTCCCCGAGCTTTCCAGAAAGGGTACGCACATGGCAAACGTGATGGAGCTGTTCTCGTTGAAGGGGAAGGTCTCGCTGGTGACGGGCGGGGCGGGGTTGTATGGGCGGCAGATCGTCGCCGCGCTGGCGGAGGCGGGGGCGCGGGTGTATATGGCCTCGCGCAATCTGGAGGCGCAGGAGAAGGTGGCGTCCAAATTCCGCGAAGAGGGATATGACGTTCGCGCGCTGCAGCTCGACCAGGGCGACGAAGCCTCCATCCTGGCCCTGCGCGATGCCATTCTCAAGGACAGCGGCCGCATTGACATCCTGGTAAACAACGCGGTGGCGCGCACCATGAAGGACGGTTACCAGAGCGATGCCAGCACCTTTGCGGAGAGCATGCAGATCAACGCCACCGGCCTTTTCGTCATCACCCGCGCCTTCGGCGACGTGATGGCGGAACAGGGGTACGGCTCCATCATCATGATCGGCTCGATGATGGGCACCATCGGCCCGGACTGGACCTACTACGTGGGCACGAAAGCCAGTCCCTGGTATCCCGATTACTTCTACACCAAGGGCGGCATGGTGAACTTCACCCGCTTCGTAGCCGGGTACTACGGGCTGAAGAACGTGCGCTGTAACTGCATCAACCCCGGCGGCTTCCAGACGGAGAACCACGAGGAGCGCTTCATCAAGCAGTACGGCGACCGCACCATGCTGGGCCGCATGGCCAACGAGCAGGACCTGAAAGGCATCATCGTCCTCCTCGCCTCCGACGCCTCCGCCTACATGACCGGCGCGAATATCGCGGTGGACGGCGGGTTTACGGCGAAATAGTAATGCAAAATGAAAATTGCAAAATGCAAAGTGCAAAATGGCTATTACCTGGAGGTGATGGCCATTTTACACTTTGCATTTTGCATTCATTCCCTTACCGGGTGTATAATAAATCGAATTTTGCTTCTCGCAGGTAGGGCTGAAACGTGCATCGACGTCTGCTGATAATCGGGTTCCTGGTGCTGGCCGAAGTGCTGTGGCTGCTGGGCGGCGTGGTGACGGCCACCGAGACGAACGATTACGAGGTGTATGTGGCCGCGTCCGGACAGACGGTGGCCGATATTGCCGAGGAATACGGGATCGACGCCGCCTTTCTGGCACAAGCCAACAAGGTCGGCGCGAATGTTGCGCTGAAGAGCGGGCAGATCATCATTATCCCGAGCAACCCGCCGCCGGCGGCAACGATGCCCGATCAGGCCAGCAACGGCACCACCACCACGTCCGACGGTAAGACGGTGCAGGGTAAGCTGGGCACGGTGATTGCCGCGATGACGAAAATCCTGGCGCAGCCGGGCCCGGGCAAGGTGTATTTCAACAATGCCGTCCGCGGCACCCAACTGCTGGTGCTGGGCATGTCCGGCGACTATTACGGCGTGATGATGGCCGACGGCAACATCGGCTACATATTGAAGAAGACGGTGGGCTTGACCGAGCAGGTGCTGACGGTGGACCGTCCCGAGCCGCCGACACCGCCTCCGCCGCCGGAAGCAGATCGCAGCCCGCTCATCGCAACGGCGTTCCAATACATGGGCATCCCGTACCGTTACGGCGGGCGCCTGCCGAACAATGTGGATTGCTCGCTGCTGGTGCAGACGGTTTTTGCCAGGCACGGCATTAAGTTACCCCGCGTTGCGGCCGATCAATTCAACGTCGGCCAGCCGCTGGAAGTGCAAGAGCTGCAACCCGGCGACCGCCTGTATTTCTATAATCGGGCCCGGACGAAGATCGGCCACACCGGCATGTATATCGGGGACGGGCAGTTCATCCACGCCTCGTCGAACCGCGGCAAGGTGGCGGTGGACGAGCTGAATAATCCGACCTACTGGAGCATTTACGCCGGCGCGCGCCGGTAGATAATTGGAAGGTTGGAAGCATGGAAGGATGGAAGATCGGATGTGCCGGCTAGCCGGCATCTTCATCCAGTCTCCCATCCTTCTAACCTTCCTTTTCTCGGGGATCTGACATCATGACCACATCATCACCTATACGCGTCGCCATTCTGGGAGCGACCGGTTATGGCGGCGTCGAGTTGCTGCGCTTTCTTGCCATCCATCCTGCTGCCCGCGTGGTTGCCGTGTCGTCGGAATCGACTGCCGGCGAGCCGCTGTCGAAATCGTATCCGCACCTGGCGGGGCTGGGGCTGACGCTGCTGCCCGCCGCGGAAGCACGCTTTGCCGGCGACCCGCAGGTGGTGTTTTGCGCGCTGCCCAACGGCCAGGCGATGAAGCTGGCGCCGGAACTGCTGGGGCGCGGCATCGCCGTCATCGACCTGAGCGCTGATTACCGCCTGAAGGATCCGGCGACGTATCAGCAATATTACGGCATGGCGCACGCCTCGCCGGAGCTGCTGGCGGGGGCGGCGTACGGCGTGCCCGAGCTGTATCGCGAGGAGATCTGCGCGTCGCGGTTGATTGCCAATCCGGGGTGTTATCCCACCTCCGCACTGCTGGCGCTGGTGCCGCTGCTGCGGGCGGGCGTGATCCAGGCGAAGGGCATCATCGTGGACAGCAAGTCCGGCGTCTCGGGCGCCGGCCGGCGCGCGCTGGACACGCCGTTTCTCTATGCGGAGGCGAACGAAGATGTCAGCGCCTACAAGGTCGGCACGCATCGCCACCAGCCGGAGATCGAGCAGCAATTGAGTGGCGCGGGGGTGGGGGAGGCGGTGATCAACTTCACACCGCACCTGATCCCGATGACGCGCGGCATCTTCAGCACCGCGTATGCCGCGTTGACGCGCGAGGTGAAGACGGCGGACGTGCTGGAGATCTACCAGCAGGCCTACGCCGGCTCGTCTTTCGTCAACGTGCTGGACGAGAAAACGCTGCCGCACACGAAGTGGTGCTACGGCTCCAACCGCGCCTTCGTCACCGCCCGCGTGGATGACCGCACCGGCCGCGTCATCACGCTGTCGACCATCGACAATCTGGGCAAGGGCATGGCGGGCCAGGCGATCCAGAACATGAACCTGCTCTTCGGCCTGCCGGAAACGACCGGGCTGGAGATGCCGGCGGTGTATCCGTAGCGGAATACAGGGAACGTTGGGTGGAGATTCACAGTCTGGAAGGGTGCGAGAGCCCCGTTCGACTATAGGCGAGGGCCGGAATTATCATCGGCGGGGCTCTCGCACCCTTCCAGACTGAGAGTCGTATTTCCACCCGGATTAGAAAGTGTATGTCACATGGACATTGAATTAACCGAGATACTGGGCGGCATCACCGCTCCGCAGGGATTCCGCGCGGCGGGGGTGGCGTGTGGGCTGAAAAAGAATGGCGACCGCGACCTGATGCTGCTGGTGGCCGACCGCGCCTGCTCGGTGGCGGGGGCTTTCACCCGCAACGTGGTGAAGGCGGCGCCGGTGCTGCACAGCAGCCGCATCGTGAAGGCCGGGCGAGCGCAGGCGGTAGTCATCAACGCCGGCATCGCCAACGCCGTCACGGGTGAAGAGGGCATGCGCCGGTGCGAGCAGATGGCAGCAGATGTGGCATCGGCCACCGGTCTGGATAAAGAGCTGGTGCTGGTCGGCTCGACGGGCGTCATCGGCTGGCAACTGCCGATGGAGAAGATCTCCGCCGGCATCGCCGACGCGGCGCGCGCGCTCTCTGCCGACGGCGGGCATTACGCCGCGCGGGCGATCATGACCACCGACACGCGTCCCAAGGAAGTCGCCGTGCAGTTCGAAACCTCGGCCGGCCCGGTGCGCATCGGCGGCATGGCCAAGGGCTCCGGTATGATCCAGCCCAACATGGCCACCATGCTCTCGGTGCTCACCACCGACGCGCAGATCGATCCGGACACGCTGCAGGCGGCGCTGATCGGCGCGGTGGAGCACTCCTTCAACCGGGTGACTGTCGACGGCGACACCAGCACTAACGATACCGTGGTGCTGCTGGCGAGCGGCGCCACCGGCGTGCGGCTGGACCAGGGAACGCAGGACTTCGCCCGTTTCGCGCAGGCGCTGAACCAGGTGACGAAGCTGCTGGCAAAAGCTATCGCGCGCGACGGCGAAGGGGCCACCAAGCTGGTGGAGGTCCGCGTGTCGGGCGCCCCGGATGACGCAGCGGCTGCCCGCATCGCCATGACCATCGCCAACTCGCCGCTGGTGAAGACGGCGCTGTTCGGCAACGACCCCAACATGGGCCGCATCCTCGCCGCCGCCGGCCGCGCGGGCGTGAATTTCGACCCCCGCGGCGCCAGCCTCGACCTCGCCGGCATCCCGGTGGTGCGGGACGGCGAGATGCTGGAGTTCGACAAAGCCGCCGCCTCCGCCGCGATGAAGACGGATGAAGTGGTGATTGACCTCACCCTCGCCGAAGGCGAAGGCCGCACGGTAGCGTGGACCTGCGATTTTTCGTATGATTACGTGCGGATCAACGCGGATTATACGACGTAATTCCGCTTTATCCGCAGATTGAAATGATTGAAACTGGTGAGGAAGGTTTGTCGATAGCGTGGTGCCGGAGCAGAAGACGGCCTGGCGGGATAAACCAAGCACTTATCCGAATTGCTCTCACTCCATCAGTAAACTCAACGGAGTAGTGTATTAATCTTTTCAATCATTTCAATCTGCGGATAAAGCGATTTCTCGGTATCTTCGTCTCTCTGTGGTGAATTATTTGGAGCGAGCCATGCAAACCTTATTCGAGCGCGCGCAGACTATTGCGGAAACGCTGCCGTACCTGCAGAAGCATCGCGGCATCACCGTCGTCGTGAAATACGGCGGGGCGGCGATGACCGACCCGGAGGTGCGGGTGAAGGTGTTGAAGGACGTCGTGCTGCTGCGCCTGGTGGGGTTGAACCCCATCCTGGTGCACGGCGGCGGGCCGGAGATCAACGCGCTGGTCGACCGCCTGGGCATGGAGACGAAGAAGGTGCACGGCTACCGGGTGACCGACGCCGCCACCATGGAGCTGGTGGAAATGGTGCTCTCCGGCAGCACGAACAAGGGCATCGTGCAGGCGATCAACAACTTCGGCGGCAACGCCATCGGCATCAGCGGCAAGGACGGCGGGCTGCTGCGCGTAGAGAAGTTCATGCCCGGCGGCGCCGACATCGGCTTCGTGGGCGAGGTGGCGGAGGTGAATACAAAAGTCATCCGCGACCTGGCGCACGCCGGCTACCTGCCGGTTATCGCCCCCATCGGGGTTGACGACGCCGGCCAGAGCTACAACATCAACGCCGACACCGCCGCCGCTGCTATCGCCGGCGCGCTGGGCGCGGAGAAGTTCATCATGCTCACCGACGTGCCCGGCGTGCTGCTGGACGTAAAGAATCCCGACAGCCTGGTCTCCTCGCTGACCGTATCCGACGCCGGCACGCTCATCGACACGAAACAGATCAGCGGCGGCATGATCCCCAAAATCGCCGCCTGCCTGGACGCCCTCGCCCGCGGCGTGGGCCGCTGCCACATCATCGATGGCCTCCAGCCCCACGCCCTCCTCGTCGAGCTCTTCACCGACGGCGGCGTCGGCACCATGGTGGTGCCCGACGAAGCAACGCTGGACCCCTCCTGCGTGCTGCCGCCGGTAATAGCTGGGAGCGCGGACCTCTGAGTCCGCGCGTGCGGACTCAGAAGATCGTCCCTCCTGGCCGATCGTGGTCCGCGCTCCCAGTGCGCACATCGACTTGCCGCACCCTGGGCGTGGTGACCGCATTAATCGCGCCCAGCGCCAGCCGGTATTGCACCCACCGTCCATGCAAATCCAAGCTCGCCCCATTCTCATACCACCCCTGCCAGGGGGCGGAAGTCAATCCTCCACATGAATCGGCCACGCGGAGCTGCGCCTTCACCCAGGTCTTCGGCGGCGTATCCGCTTCCCAGGCGATGCCGGTGACGCGGGCGCCGGTGGGCAGCTCATGCGGCACGGATTCGTAATACTCCTCCGGGCCGCGGTCGAGCAGGTTGCCGGGCTCGATGGCGGTGATGCCGTGCGGGCCGGTGGTGGGCAGGTGGGTCTGCCGCTCTTCGCTGAATCCCCGCGGGCCGTTCCACCACGCCGCCGAGTAACCATGATGATCACCCCAGACCTTGTGGTTGGCCACCGCCAGGTCCACCCAGCCGTCCTCGTTGAAGTCCGCCGCCAGCGAGCCGGAGGCGGAGTGGGTGAACAGGCGGGTGCGATCATACGCCGAAAAACCGCGGCCAGGGCGCTGCCAGTAGATGTAGGAATCGATGTCGCGCTCGCGGCCGTTGTGATAGGAGCTGACGAACAGATCGAGCAGGCCGTCGTTGTTGAAGTCGGCGATGGACATCGAGTTGGCGCCGAAGGTGGGGAGCATGGTCTTCCGATCCTCCCGCAGGCCGTCGGGGCCGTTCCAGTAGATGCAGGCGAAGGTATCGTGCGGACCGTGCTCCTGCGGCATGTGCCCGGCGATGACCAGGTCGGGGTAGCCGTTGCCGGTGAAATCCGCCGCCCGCGCACAGGCGGCGCGCTCGACGGAGAGCAGTTGCCGGCGCTCGATGCTGAAGCCTTCCGGCCCACCCCACAGAATCAGACTGCGGTCGGAGACGATCTGCGGCACCACCAGGTCGAGCCAGCCGTCGCCGTTCAGATCGACCAGATAGGGCCAGCGCGCCTCCTGGTAGACCACGCCGTCGATCTCCAGGCGGAGGCGCACCGGATGCTCAATGTCGAAGCCGTCCGCCGTGCCGTAGAAAATGGTGATGTCCGGGTTGTTGAAGCCGCAGAAGACTAGGTCAAGGTAGCCGTCGCGGTTCAGGTCGGCGCAACAGACGCCGTGCGCCCGCAGCGTGGGCAGCGCCAACGACGGCGTTGCGGGGAAACCCTCCGGTCCGTTGAGGTAGACATAGGAGCCGGGGTCGGACGCCACGGAATTTTCAGAAGCATTAGCGAAGACGATATCCGGCCGGCCGTCGTCATTGAAGTCGCAGTACAGCGCCTCCACCGCGCCCCAGGCGGGCAGTTCCTGCCGGCGCTCGGGAGTAAAGCCGTCCGGGCCGCCCCAATAGATGGCGATCGGCGCGTTCCCCAGCACGCCGCCGCTGAAATGGTTGACGAAAATGACGCGGTCTCCGCTGATCAACACGCGGCGCGCATCGTGAGAAGGTAGTTTCACCGGCTCCCGGCGCAGGCCATCCGGCGAGACGGCATAGGCGATGGAATCGACATCAAAGGTTTCCGCATCCGCGCCCTGGCAGAAGACCACTTCGTCCTTGCCGTCGCCATCCAGATCAGCAACCGCCACGGCGCACGCTTGATATGTGGGTAGCGGCGTGCGGCGGGATTCGCTGAATCCATCGGAGCTGCCCCAGTAGACCCACGAAGATTCACCCTGGCAGGCGAAGACCAGGTCGGCGAAGCCGTTACCCTCCAGGCTGCCGGCAGCGACCGCCAGTGCGTTGGGACACCCAAAGGTCAGTGGCTCGCTGAATTGCCGTCCGGGCAGCACCGGCAGCAGCCAGGCATGCGCCTTCGCGGCGATGAACAGGTGCGGCTGATTGTGAAGGCAAATAACGCACGGCAGGGGGGCGGGAGCATCGATATATTCAGCGTATTGTGCCTGCGGTGAGTCACCCGATACAAAATCCGCGGTATCGGGCCGGCATGGCACATCAGTCGCGTGATCGGCTGAAATGCCGTCCTTGCCACCCCAATAAATGGTCACGCCGCCGTCCCGCTGCCGCACGATCAACTCCGCGCACCCGTCATCGTCCAGGTCATGCGCCGCCAACTGGTGGCCGGTGATGTCGAGATCGACGAAGCGTTTGGGCTCGAACCCGAGTTCATTTTGAGCGAAAAGGCGCACGCGACCATTGCAGAGGAAGGCCAGGTCCATTTTGCCGTCGCCATTGAAATCGCCGGCAACGACAGCGGTGGCAAGGGGGGTGGGCAATTGCTGCAGGAGGCGCTCGCTCCAGCCATCGGGCGAGCCATAATAAATGATGGAGTTCAGGTCCTGCCGCACGCCGTTATCGTGCATGGCCAGCACCAGGTCGTCGTATCCGTCGCCGTTCAAATCAGCGATGATCCCGGACATGGCGCTGTTCGACGGCAGCTCGCTCACCTGCCGGTCGCCGAAAATGTCGCGATAAACGTAAACCGGCGGGCACTCGCTGTGGTTCTGGCTGTTGCAGAACACCAGGTCCACGAAGCCATCGCCGTTCAGGTCGAAGTGAAAGATGCGCTGCAGCACGCCGGCGCGCGAGACATACAGGTTTTGCCCCCCGTTGCCGAAGCTGCCGGCGCGGAAAGCGTCAAAACTCCTGGTAATCCAGGTCGAAATCATGATTTGCTCCCGTAATAAGCAAGCCGGCACGTAGTAAGCCACGTAGCCGCAGCGGAGTGGCGTCCGGATATCGGTAAGCCGGTACGTAGTAAGTAAATTCGGGTAACCCCCCGGCTGTGCCGGGGAGACTCCCACAGTTTGACAATTCCAGGAAGTCGCCCATATTCTCTAGTCGTGAACCGCCAAAGTTTACGAAAGGAGAGAATATGGA
>Ga0172368_10000075_pt1 | contig 122836 bp, 113 predicted proteins | sample Lak11m_FD_114540 | JGI IMG/M metagenome (GOLD analysis project Ga0172368, IMG submission 114540) | Freshwater microbial communities from Kabuno Bay, South-Kivu, Congo - kab_022012_11m | ecosystem: Environmental > Aquatic > Freshwater > Lake | place: Democratic Republic of the Congo...
AGATTATCACAGTTGCTCCAATGATTATAGCATCAGGGAAGGAAAAGCAAAATCAAATAGAAGGGCAGTTTCATCCACAATCCATTTTTGAGTAGAAATCAGTTTACATATGATATAATTTGTGATATTGTGTAAACTGAAAGAGAAAAGGAGATGACCATGACCATCGGAGGGCGTATCAAACAGGCTCGGAAAGCGGGCAATTTTTCTTTGCGAAAACTGGCGGATGAAATTGGGGTCAGCGCCATGGCGATCTCAAAATATGAGCGGGATCAGGATGTGCCCAGTTCAGGCGTTTTGCTGCGGCTGTCTCAGGCTTTGCAGGTCAAGGTGGATTTCTTCTTTCGCCCAAGTACGGTTTCCGTTCAACTTCAGGCCTACCGAAAACACGCTGTGCTGGGTGTCAAAGAGCAGGAAGCCATCCAGATGCGCATCCAGGATTGGGTGGAGCGTTATCTCGAGGTTGAAAGTCTTTTCCCGGAAGAACAACATGCGGCTAACCTCCCCCTGCACAAAGTGACCTCTCTGGATGAAATTGAAACTATAGCGCTTGAATTACGCGATCGCTGGAATCTGGGTTATGATGCAATTGAAAACCTGGTCCAGTTGCTGGAGGACCGGGGAATCAAGGTGGGGATTATCTCTGGTTTCGAACATTTTGACGCATGCACTTTTACTTACAGTACACAGTCGTGCAAGGCCGATGGCGATCCGGTAATCGTAACTAAAGGCGAATTATCAGGCGACCGGCAGCGATTCAATTTAGGGCATGAATTGGGGCACCTGATCCTGGATGTTCAGAGCGACCTCAAGCCAGAACAGGCGGCCAATCGGTTTGTCGGGGCTTTCCTCGTGCCGGCTGCAACTGCTCGCTTTGAACTCGGTGCCAACCGGACAGACCTCAACATCAACGAGCTGCACATGCTTAAGCATAAATACGGCTTAAGTATGCAAGCCTGGATTTACCGCGCCAAGGATCTTTCCATTATTTCTGAAAATACCGCAGCGCGCTTATTCCAGCAGTTTCGCGTCCATGATTGGCATCGCCTGGAACCAGGAAAACCTTATCCATCTGAAACGCCCATGCGGATGGAACGGTTAATTTATCACGCGTTGGCTGAGGATTTGATCTCACGGTCAAGGGCACAGGAATTGTTAGGCAAGCCATTACAGGAATGCCTCGTTGTCGAATAACTATTTGTCACTATGACTTAAAATACTCCAATGATTTTTCATAACCGCTTGACGAATATAACAATATTGTTATAATAGAAGGGGAAAACATGTGGAACATCGTATTTTACGTTGATCATCGTGGAAAATGTCCACCCAGGGAGTTTATCGAAGAACTTCCTGTTATGGAGCAAGCAAAGATTCGTAACGTCTTGCGGCTGCTGCAAGAATTTGGAAGCAATCTGAGCATGCCGCATGCAAAGCAGATCAAAGGAAAGCTTTGGGAGTTAAGGCCTGGAAGAGTTCGATTATTCTACTTTGCATATATCGGGCAACAATTTGTCATCTTGCATGGGTATAGAAAACAAAGTCAAAAAGCCCCAGGCCGTGAGATTGAGATAGCCATGCGACGAATGCAAGAGTTAATGGATGAGGTGTAATATGGCTCGAAAGAATATGCCAAAATTTGAAGATTGGGAAGCTGAAAAGATTAAAGACTCGGATTTCCTGGTTGCTGCCGAGGAATTGGAACCCGGCTATCAGGTTGCCCGGCTCCGCATGTTACGGGGATTAACTCAGGCTCAACTTGCTGAGATGGTCGGCACCCGGCAGCCTTCCATCGCCAGACTGGAAAATGGCACCAGCGCCCCTAGTTTATCCTTCCTTACCAAGATTGCTGAAGCATTAGGCGCAAAGATTGAATTTAAGTTGATTCCCGATACAAAATGACCTTATTCGGGTTGTGATTGCCAGGTAGTTTGCCCAGGCAAGACCTATTATGGTAAACCTGGTTATAATCAATCCAACAGTACCCACCACGCCTCTGTTTTGCATGCGCACCGAGGTGGGTCATTTATTTCTGTATGTCACAATCATCATCCCTCAGGCTCTGACAGAATCAAACTGTCTCGAATCTTAAGGATTTATTCCATTTCACAAAAGTTCTTCAAAAAGAGGACGCTCATTCACCAAAACCCAACCATCGTCCTCCGGGTCGCGAAAAAACTACTACTTGACCCTGTCATAAAAAGTCGCTATCATACGTCTAATAACTCGTAACCAAAGATCCTCCGGCCTCTTCAGAAGAGCGTCCCTCAGGCCAGGCTAAAATGCAGAGCCTGAGTGAAAAACGTTCCGAAACCAGGATAATCTCTCATAACCCGGAGGTCGCAGGTTCGAGTCCTGCCCCCGCTACTGTATCCAAAACGTCCAGAAATGGAAGTTCTTAAATTAATCTTGGTTCAAGCTCAATTATTGGATTAAATCGCTTAAGACTCAAAATTCCATTTTTCTATCGGTTGTATACTAATGGATATAAATAATTCAACCTAATAATACTATAGTCAAATTCGTACCGGGTTGAAAATCCTGGCAAATTCAGGATGTATCCAACCTTTATAAGGAGTACCCATGCGCATACAATTTAAGAAACGACAGAATATTTTTATCCGCCTGGTCCATGATCAAGCTTCTCTCACACTGGAAGGATTGGATGCATTTAAATCGTACATGTATGATCAAACAGAAATTTCAGCGAAATTATTGACTGTAAAGGAAAAACAAGCCGATGAAGCCAGGAGAATTCTGATCGATGAGTTGAACAAGACCTTCGTCACACCCTTCGACAGGGAAGATATATTTACCCTTTCCAGGACCATTGATGACGTCCTTGATTATGCCTATAGTACCGTAAGTGAGATGGAGCTGTTCAAAGTTCAGGCGACTCCCTATATGCAACGGATCGCAAGTTTATTGCGTGATGCAACTTACGAGCTTTTTATGGCGGTGGAGATGCTGGAGGAACACCCCAAGATCTCGGGTGACCATGCACAGCGCGCCAAAGCCCTTGAAAACAGGGTCGAGGATGTTTACAGGGAAGCGCTGGCAGATCTATTTAGCAATGTAACTGATATCGAGCATGTGCTTTCGATCCTCAAAATGCGGGAGGTTTATCGTCATCTGAGCAATGCCGCAGACCGCGGTGATGAGGCAGCCAATGCCATCGCAGATATTGTTGTCAAGATCACGTAAGAAGAGGTATTGGGATGTCTTCAGCCACAATTCTTGTCATCTTATTTGCGTTGGGATTCGATTTTCTTAACGGGATCCACGATTCCAGCAATGTAGTTGCCACAATGATCTCATCACGGGCGCTTTCGCCGCGCGCTGCCCTTGGGTTGACTGCCTTGGCAAATTTCGTTGGTCCTTTCATCTTCGGCGTTGCCGTGGCAAATACGATCGGCCATGAGGTAGTGGCTGTTGAAGCGATCAATATTAATGTGATCCTAGCAGCTCTTATCAGCGCTATTTTGTGGAATATTATAACCTGGGCTCTTGGTTTTCCGAGCAGCTCTTCTCATGCCTTGATCGGCGGGTTATTAGGTGCGGTAGTAATCAAAGCAGGCTGGAGTGTTATCGAGATCCCCGGCATAAAGAAAATCCTGCTTGCATTGTTCTTATCTCCCATTATTGGATTTATTTTTGGCTTTATCATACTCAAACTTATCTTGATGTTCAGTTGGAAAGCAAGCACGAAGATCAATAAAGCCTTCAACCGGGGTCAGATCTTCACTGCCATTGCCCTGGCTCTCAGCCATGGCACCAATGACGCTCAGAAAACGATGGGAATCATAACTCTTGCTCTTGTCACTGACGGATATTTAAAGATTTTTGCCGTCCCGTCCTGGGTTGTTCTTCTGTGCGCAGGAATGATCGCTCTGGGGACCGCGGTTGGGGGCAATAAATTGATAAAGACACTGGGAGGAAAATTTTACAGGATACGGCCTGTGGATGGCTTTGCTTCACAATTATCATCGGCTATTGTCATTCTGGGAGCATCGCTGATCGGCGGACCGGTCAGTACGACCCAGGTGGTCAGTTCAGCTATCATGGGAGTAGGAGCGGGAGAAAGGGTGAATAAAGTGCGCTGGGGTGTTGCCAGGGAGATAGCTACAGCCTGGTTTTTGACCATTCCTGCCACGGCATTGGTCGCAGCCGGAATTTATTGGGTGATTATACAGATCATATTTTAAGAATTTGATTAAACAGGTTTTTTATGAACAACACGAAACCTAAACTAGAATTTCTCCATGAAGAACAGATCCTATATATTCACCATAATGCCTTGGATATCCTTTCGAACACAGGTGTACGCGTTGATTCTGTTTCTATAATTGAAACACTCAAGAAATCCGGGCAAGTTCAGGTTCAAGATGGAATAGTAAAGTTTTCTTCCGAATTGGTAGAGCAAGCCATACAATCCGCGCCATCAACCATCCAGATATTTGATCGCAATGGGAGTCCGGAATTCCTTTTCGGTGATGATCTTTTGCGATTTGGAAGCGGAGTTACCGCATTGTATTATCAGGAGCCAATTTCAGATAATCTTGAACTGTTCACACGCAAGCATATGAGGATTTTGACCCGGTTGAGTAGTTGCTTGAAGAATATTGATGTAATTTCAACACTCGGAATTGTGCGAGATGTACCCGGTCCTCTTGGCGATATGTATGGAAATCTGGAAATGATTGCAAATACAACCAAACCACTGGTTGTATTGACTTCCGATGATCATTCCTTGGAGCCCTTATTGGATATGTTCGAAGGGTTGCATGGTGACTTGGGTCATAAGCCATTTATTATCCCTTATTTCAATCCAGTGACGCCACTAGTCCTAAATGCAAGTACATTACTCAAAATGGAAGCTGCAATTGATCGAAACCTACCATTTATTTTTTCCAGCTATAGCATGGCTGGGGTGACTACACCGTTAACGCCAGCCGGTATTCTGGCATTATTATTAGCCGAATTGCTGGCTGGCTTGACAATTAGTCAGGCAATGAAACCAGGAACACCGATTTCATTAGGAATGCTGCCAGCATATTTTGATATGAAATCGATGGTGAGTTTTTATGATCCACAAAGCGTTTTGATAAATCTCGCCTGCGCAGAAATAATGGCTCATTACCAGTTACCTCATTGTGGGACATCCGGTTCAGGGATGGGGTGGGGTATGGATCAGATTGCAATTGATCCATACTGGATGAATACATTAACTTTTATCTTAATCAAAGGTGGGTTGGCTCCTTTTATTGGGGATAGTCTAGGTTCAAAATCTATCTCACCATGTACTTTAGTCAATATGAATGAGGTTATTAATCAGGCGCGTCGCTTTTCAAATGGGTTCCAATTGGATGACTCACAGGTTTTACTGGATGAGATTTCGAATGTTGGTCCAGGTGGAAGTTTTTTAACATCTCCATCCACCCTCAAGAATTTTAGGTCAGGCTACTTTACAAGTCTGATCTACCCGCGTTGGAGTATGGAAAAATGGCAGACTGAAGGGCAACCTGATGCTCGTCAAGTGTTACGTGAAAAGACCCAGGATATGTTAAGTAATTTACCTGCGCCGCTAGATTATGAGGAATTGGTCAGGAAAGGTGAAGAATATATCAATTCTCACTAATCACATTAACTAGCACTATTTCTAAAAAACCGATAATCATTTATAAATACTTGCCACCTAACCAACCACAATTACGAAATCTATACCAAAAAATCCAGATATCTGGCTACCCAGTAAGTTATTACTTAATAATATTGCGTAATTATTTATTTCTCTAAATCAAAAGTTTTCTCCATTTATTTCTCTAAAATAACCATCGCTTAAAAAATTAATTCTTTTAATCCATTGTTATTAATATTATTCTGGGTAAGAAAAAAGAAAAATTTAATATTTGTAGATTGATGATTATAAATATTATCCTTATGTTTATTCTCTAAAGAAATTTTTTAAGCCTTTATTACATTGTATTCCTACTCTATGGCCGACATCTTCTGCGCATAAATCAACTTCTGCTCCGGCGAATTTAAAAATATTTACCATATCTAGTCCATGATTGATGGGGATTATTTCATCACCGATCCCGTGCGAAACGAATATTTTTTTTCCAGCTAACTGGCCCGGCTTCGCAATTTCAATACCTTCTCCTGGCATAAAACCTGCCAAACAGGCTGCCTTACCAATATTCATAATATTTCTCAATAATAAAGCACAAACCAATGCTGCTCCTTGACTAAAACCAATAATATCGATTGATTGCAGGTTAACAGAATATGCAATTGCCCATTCTTTAATAATTATATTTAATTTATCCATTGTCGGGTTGAAATCGCTGATTTTTGGTAACTCCCAAGACCCATTATTTATTCCATTCCGCCAAGAATATCCCTTATCTACTATTGAATATGGTGCTCTTGGTGAAATGACCCAGTAATCCAGTGGAATATTCTTTGCAAAAACCCACATTGAATTTTCATCTCCGGACCATCCATGTAACAATAATAAGACACGATCTGATGGCTTATTTGCTGGTTCTCGTATTCTCATTTTCCAGTTATTAAAATCAATCAAATCGGTATTATTCTCGATTTGCATGTTTTACACTCCAGTCAAAAACATAAATTACTAAAGTGATCAAAAGAACTGGAACCATTCCAACAAAAAGGCAGATCAAACCCATCAAACCTGGTCCTTTTCCATAAATTAAGAAAATCAATCCTTCTCCTAACAAGAAAATTAGACTTACTGCTCCAATTATGAGCCGAATTCTTGTTTCTCGCATATATTTGTTGAGGTCGCGCATTACCAATCCTTATTACATTTATTTAGCGGGATGATATTCTCTTGATCCGCCGAGATAAATTATGTTTCCATCCAGTTATTTTTTTAAGTTGATCAATGTAAGGAATTACAGCTTCTTCCCCAAGTCGGACAATCTCATGTACATCCACTTTATCCAATAAACCTATGTGACCAACATCTGGGCGAATTATTATTTCTGGAGCATCAATTTTTAGACGTAATTCTGTTAACATACGCCCAGCGGCATCAACAGAAAGCAGAAATATATTAAAAGCTTGCGCAATGCGCGTTCTTTGTAAACGATTTGCCAGAGGAGAAGGTATTATTACGGGTAGCTGAATTCCTTTTAATTGCCTCTTTTCTGTGTCTACAAAAGGTGTTAATACAACTGCAACCACCGGGAGATTATTTGATAAATTTCGAACAACGGCTACTGGGACAGGATCCAATACACCTCCATCCACAAGAAGGTATTCTCCTCTAGTCATAGGCGGAAAGATCCCGGGAAGAGCAATTGTAGCCAATAAGGCATCTACTACCTTCCCTTTTGTGATAACAATTTCTCTAGCTGTTTTGATATCCACGGATGTTATTGCGCAGGGAATTATTAGATCTTCAATTTTTTTATCCCCGAATACATTTTCCAACAAAATCTCTACTTCTCCCAACCCCAAGATCGATGGTCCGTCTTTGGATGACCGAGCGTATAGTTTGGATTGATCTGCCTCAATAAAGATCTTTTCCATATCATCTGGAGTAATTCCTGCTGAGTAGCATGCAGCTACTAATCCACCTGCGCTTGTTCCGGCCACAGCTCGTATTCTAAATCCTTCATTTACTAAACTTCGAATCACTCCTATATGAGAGTGACCACGAGATCCGCCTCCGCCTAAGGCAAGAGCTATATCCATTTCACCTCACATTTAACCAATTATTTTCTGATATAAATTACAATTATTATACTCTTCTTGTTTAAAGGAATAAATATGATGAAGAAATTTTTTGAATCTAAAGAAAGTTCATCACCTATTATTACTAGAGCAGTAGCTGCGAATTTACAAGGTGAATACTGTGATAATTACGTATTTCCATTCTGGCAAAAACAACTTTTAATCGCCTTAGGTGCATTACCCCAGGAAATAGCCCGTCAAATAATTAGTCGATTTCAATCGATCTCTGGATTACCATCTAGGAATATAAAAGATTTATATATAGATGAGTTAATAAAAGAAAGAATAAATGACTATGCGCAATTAGAAGGTAAATTTCCTTGTATAGCACTGGGGGTTGGAATGGGAGGTGCAACATCCTACATTTCTTCATCACTAGGTGGCCCTTATCTTCCGCAGGCATTTGTTATCACCTTAAAAGGAGGCTCACCCACCGGGAATGTGAATCAATACTACAATCGATCATCCAAACAAGCGCTTCAAATAGCTAAAAATAATAAGGAAATTATAACAATACAACATTTTGATCCAATCCATGATGGTTGGTTAACTCATTATGTAAATCACCTCAGGTTTAAATTGCTATCCCTACCACCAGCCTATTCTTCCTTTATTCGCGACAAATTAATAAAAGGGGGAACTATTGTCTACTTGGAAGGACAAGCCAAATGGCTTCGCTATCAAGTTGGAGAAAGAAGTTACTTTCAAGTTGGCGGCTGGGGAGATATATCTCCGAATGAATATCTCATTGGAAGTTCACGGATTAGAGAATACGCACTAAAAATCGGGTTAAAATCCATAAATTGGAAATTTGATGGATATCCACTTGAAATTGGAGCAGAATCAGAGTGGGGGTCTGAACCAGGGATGGCAGAAGCCTTGGAAAAGTTTTGTAATTCTGAAGGCTATCAATTTATTAGGATAAGCTTAGAACATCCTAACGATTTTTCCCGATTAGCCTTTAAATCCGCCATCCACCTACTGGAGAAATCAAATCAACAACCAAGTGGAGTTTTAATAGAAACTTTTACTCAATTTGACAGTCAGGCAGCCATTCGGTCTGGATTATTACCTTTATGGTTGATTTTTAATACACGCGACAGTCTGCTTTACTTGAAGGAAATGTGCTCAGAATTTCCTCCTCTCAAACCAGTGTTCTTTTCTCCTCTTGTAACTTTTACAATTACTCCCGATATTGTTCCCTGGTCAGATTGGGAAGAAGTTTTATCAAATTGGGATTGGATCAATATTGGAACACGCCCAAGCCACTATCCTTCAGATACGCGTGCTCTTGTCCGTTGGACAAAACATTTACGTAGTTGGGTGGCTGAAAATCCGCAACCTGTAGTGAAGAAAATTGATCCATTAAAATTATTAGAATTATCTCAAAACCTTCATGCAAACTCAAATTAGCATTTATCCAAAAAAATTCTTCAAATCGATTTGTGTTTAGACCGTTTGCCTAAACCGATTATTCGATTTTACAAGGTTTTTTTCTGTAAATTCAAGAAAGCACAAATGCTCCTCTGAAAAAAAAAGAACTAATCTGAACCTTGATAATTTAGATATGTTCTATTAGCCAGCCACTCATCGCTGATCTCGCTGAGCACAACGGAAACCATGAAGACAGGGTGACTGACTTGGGTTGAAGACATGACTACGCCGGATAACTACTCGGTGGCTGCTTTCACCTTGCGAGTGGAGATACCCAGAACGTACATATCTGCCAGGGTTAGAAAAAGGGCACGTTCACTCCATAAACCCTTCTCCAGCACTTTTGGTAGAACCCCCGCCTTCTCGCACCTGCGGGATGGAGAAGTTGAAGCTGCCCACCCGGGTGCACCGTCTTTGGCATGTCCTTGACGTTCTTCAGTATGTTGGTAAGGTTCTGCTTTCAGGTATTGCTGCCGTTCTGATCGTATGGTTGCGTTTATGATTACTTGGATCAGTTCGGGCACATCATCCCGATGTCCTTCGGGAGAATATTTAATCCTTGATTGCTGACTTGTTCCATAAGGTCAGAGGGTCGGGTAAAATCATCTCAGTAGGTCATGTCGTTGCTCCTATGTGGTGTCGTAACCTTGAGGATAACCCTTGACCTACTCTTAGAAAATTACAGAAATACGTTTACCCTACTTGTAGGAGAATTCATGAATCTAATATTCTATCTCATGGCTCTTTCACCAATAATACTCATATTAATTTTGCTTCTCTGGAAACGTTTCGCTGCGGATTCTGCAGGCTTAATTGGATGGTTATTCATTTCGATCATAGCCTTTTTTATATTCAAGACACCTTTCTCTATAATTATTAGATCCAGCCTGGCAGGTTTTATAGCCTCCTTTCCAATCACACTCATGGTGGCAACTTCCATTTTTCAAGTTACTATTATGCTTGAAACCGGCGCTATTGCCAGAGTAGTAGCTGTAGTCAAATCAATTTCTCCAAAAGATCAGGTAGCACAGATCATGATAATAAATATAGGATTTGGAACAATTCTAGCATCTCTTGGTGCAACACCTGTATCAATCCTGCCGCCTATAATGCTGGCGTTGGGATATTCATCCCTAGTTGCAATAGCTCTGCCATCGATAGGTTATGATGCCCTTTGTACTTATGCTTTACTTGGTATACCTGTTGTTGTTTTCGCAAATATTGTAGGTAAACCAGTAGGTGAGGTAGGCTTTTATTTTTCCCGTTTTATGCCAATCATAAGTTCATGCATCGCAATTGGAATGTTATGGATAGTCGGAAGATGGAAGCTTGTCTGGAAAGGATTCATCCCTGCTTTGCTTTCCGGATGTACAGCTGGTTTTATTGCTGTTCTTATGAACAAGTTAGGATTGGTAACCTTGACTGGTGTAGCTGCTGGATTAGGCGTAATTATTGTAATGCTGTTATATCTACAAGCTATACGCAAACCTGTTTATGATTCGTCAGTCCTTACCAATAATGACAGATCTGAAGTATCAAAATTATCAATTTGGCGAGCAGTATCACCCTGGTTGTTATTAATTGGGTTTGCTCTATTAATAAATTTACCAAACCTTCCCTTTTATTCGTTGACCTTTACCAAATTTGCAATTCCCATCGAAATTATTCCAGGAGCTCCTGAAAAACTAAGAATTTTTTGGCAAGCATATTTTTGGATTCTGATTAGTACAATTTGCGCATTCCCTTTTTTGAGACCTTCGAAAAAACAGTTTATTTTAACTCTTAATAAATGGGTGAAGCGCGCTCCTCGTCCGATGTTAGCATCAGCTGTTTTTTTCATAATTGCTTACATTTATAACCAATCAGGAAAAGATGCAAACTGGCAATTAATTGGATCTTCAGTAAACATGATCACAGTTTTAGCTAATGGTTCTGCTGAATTGTTTGGCAGATTTTATCCATTAGTAGCACCATTCCTGGGGATGTTGGCAGGATTTATCTCAGGTTCGGAAACTTCCTCTATTGCCATGCTCACAAATTTGCACCTATCAACTGCCAGCAAAATCGGAGTTGGTGGATTATTGATAGCAGCTGCTAGTGGTATTGGAGGAGGCTTGGCAAGTGTGATCTCTCCTGCAAAATTACAAAATGCGGCTGCAAGTATAGATCGAATTGGGGAAGAATCATCAGTCCTGAGAGTTACATTCGTCGTTTCGGTGTTAATAACAATTATCTGTGCAATTGTGACATTCTTTTGGTCCTTATAATTTCCATTGCTCCAGGAGACCCATATCGATAATCTCTAACAGAGAGATTTGTCCACAACTTAACTACCAAGGAGGTAATAATGTTTGTAAAACACAATAATCAAGGATATCAAGAAAAAATTATAGGTGTAAAATTAAAAACTCTTGCATATGGTGATAAAACACTTATGGCAAGTATAAAACTATCACAAGGTGCAATTATTCCTCAACACAAGCATTTTCATGAACAAACCGGATTCCTGATATCCGGTAACTTGGAATTCTTTATTGATGGGGAAAACTTCATAGTTGGACCTGGAGATAGTTGGACAATCCTTGAAAATGTTATACATGGTGTTAAAGCACTCGAAGAGTCGATGATTGTCGAGATTTTTTCGCCTGTTAGAAAAGATTATTTACCTTGATCTCTGGTAACTAAATGGTTTTTTTAAAAACATCCTCATTAATTAATTATTAGTTATTTCAATCAAGGAGGTACTAATGCCCGCAAATTCTGCAATTCAAGCACTTTCAATATTACGAGATGGAAGTCAGTTTCAGTGGTATGTAATCCCGTTATTGGCATTTGTTTTTTACGTATATACAGTTGAAGTTGAAAAACGTAATTGGAATCTTGTGCTGGCTGGATTAGCATTCTGGGGGATGGATTGGTTGAATGAAATTATTAACAGCTTGATTTTCCGTTTCACAAATTACGCTCCAATATGGGGTGCACCAGGTAAAACTGCTTTTCTCATCCTGATAGGTCTAAATATCGAGATCATGTTTATGTTCGCCGTTAGTGGCATCATCTGGTCAAAAATGCTTCTACCTGAAAAGAAAACCAAAATCCTGGGAATTCCCAATAGAGTTCTAATTGCTGTAGTTGGTGCAACCTTTTGCGTTTTTGTTGAATATTTATTAAATAGTGCCGGGGCTCTAACCTGGGAATACCCCTGGTGGAATCGTAGTGCTCCCTGGTTGATATTCTTGTTTGGTTATCTCACATTTTTCATTGTCGCTTTTTGGGTCCATGACATGAAAGCAATAAAGAACAAGCTCACCGTTATTGGTGCTATTTGGGCAATAGTCATTCTTGCTTTAATCATTTTCATTCCATTCTTGCATTGGATCTAGGCTTAAATATTTATTAAACAAATTATCTTTTGAATATATATTATCAATAGATAACGTATTCATTAATCCACAAAAAAGATCGGGGTATTTAGAAAGCATCGGTAATTAGCTTGCTTGCTGCTTTATTTCTGAATATACTTATTGCAAATCAATAGCTTCAAGGCTTTGTCAGACAAGTCTGAAAATGTTTGTTAAATAATATTTATCTGGAGGAAAAAATGACAAACCAAAAATCCGGTGCACAGATCAGCACAAAAGCGTTTTTGCAATCCGTTGCGATCATATTTTTTCTGATGCTCACAGCAGGTGTACTTACACGGATAATTCCAGCCGGGCGATACACCCGTAACTTAGATGATGGGCGTGAGGTAATTATTCCAAATTCCTTTACACTCACAACACATCCAAATTACCCGGTTTGGCGTTGGTTCACGGCACCTTTTGAAGTTCTTGGAGCTGATGGGAATATTACCGTCATAGCAATCATATTATTCATTCTACTGGTTGGCATCGCCTTTGCAGTGATGGATAAAAGTGGAATTCTTAAATCTGTAATTTCCCGAATCATAATAAAATTTGGAGAAAGGAAATATTCCATGCTCTTGGTGATTACCTTCTTCTTTATGGCATTGGGAGCATTTTTTGGTATATTCGAGGAGGTTATTCCTCTGGTTCCGATCATAATTGCCCTTGCATTTTCCTTGGGTTGGGATTCTTTAATCGGCTTGGGAATGTCTGTGCTGGCAACTAATCTCGGGTTTTCTCTTGCTGTATTCAATCCTTTTACAATAGGGATATCTCAAAAATTGGCCGAATTGCCTTTGTTTTCTGGAGCATTTCCACGAATCATTTTATTTTTTGCCGGATACGGCATCCTGGCATTATTCCTGACAACCTATGCCAAGAAAATTGATAAATATCCGGAAAAGTCAACCGTTTATTCAGAGGATCTAGGTGAGAAAAATCGTTTGGGATTATTTGAAGTGGATATAAACGATGATCCGCGTATGCGACGTGCAATAATCTTTCTAATTTTCTTCTTCTCCCTCATTTTAGCCGTTTTAGTTGCATCGCCATTCATTACATTTCTTTCAGATTACGCTTTGCCGATCACCGGATTACTGTTTGTAATAGGTGGTGTTGGATCCGGATTAATTGCCGGTGCAGGTAGAGCAACCTGGAGAGCTGCCTGGGATGGATTTTTGGGAATAGCACCAGCAATTCCTCTGTTACTAATGGCTGCTTCTGTTCGATATATTGTTCAAATGGGGGGGATTTTGGACACTCTGCTTCATTCAGCATCTTCCCTAACTGCTAATCTCACTCCATTTTCTGCCGCCCTGGCTATTTATGGTCTTACGCTAGTTTTGGAACTTTTCATCACATCAGGTTCAGCCAAAGCACTTCTATTAATTCCTATACTCATTCCTTTGGCTGATCTTGCAGGAGTAAACCGTCAAATAGCTGTGAGTGCTTATACTTTTGGTGATGGCTTCACAAATCTTGCTTACCCGACTAACGCAGCTCTTTTGATAACCCTGAGCTTGACAGTTGTACCATACTCCAAGTGGTTAAAGTGGATCCTTCCTCTTTGGTTCTGGGTACTTTTGGCAACCATCATTTTTCTTGGCATTGCTATTTTGTTGAACTATGGACCCTTTTAATAAGCCTCCAAGAATAAAAAATAGGTACTCATGTACATTACTCCTGAATCTTACCAACATTCCCGCGATCTTTTCATAAAAGATCTTCCACTAATCCATTCGTATTGGAAATTAGCCAAACATTCATCTTTGGTTGTATCCGAAAAAGAAGGCCTAACGATCGATTGGATATCAGCTGATGCAATTCAAGAACCTAAAAAACTATTCTTCCTTTCAACTGGACTGCATGGAATTGAGGGATACCTTGGCTCCATTATGATGCAGCTATTTGTGAAAGAATTTTTACCTCTGCTGAACCCTTTATATGTTGGTATTCTATTGGTTCATTGCATCAATCCATCAGGAATGCAACGACGTTACAGAACTAATTCAGCAAATGTGGATCTGAACCGAAATTTCATCGATGATTTTAAAGAAATGAGCAATACAAATCCAGATTATCCAAAATTAGATTCATTTTTAAATCCCAAATCCCCTCTTAGAAATGAAAAGGTGACAAAATTTAAATATGCTCTTCAAACAATCAAATGGCTTACACTTTTTGGGCCAGATAGGATTCGCGAAGCAGCGCTGATGGGTCAATACAATGATCCTTCTGGTATGTATTTCGGAGGCCTCGAATATCAACCCGAAACGAAGTATATGATGAACCTGATCGATGATTGGATACCTCGCCATCAGCAAACTCTACACCTTGATATGCATACTGGTTATGGTCCACGGTACCAAATGACTCTTGTTCAAACGCATTCGGAACCAATGACATCCCTTGAAGCACAAGAAAAATTTAATGTACCCCTTGTTGCGGCTACCAATCCTGAAGAATTCTATCAAATTCACGGTGAAATGGCTGACTATCTCTATCAAACTGCAAACAAAGCAAATAAAAAAATCTACTCGGCTGCTTTTGAATTTGGAACCTATGGTAGTGGTCTTTTACAAGGAGCACGCAGCCTGTTGACAACAATTGCTGCTAATCAGGCTATATATAATCAAAATCCTCCATTTACAAACAACTGGCTGAGCCGTGATTATAATGAATTATATTTCCCATCCGAACCATCCTGGCTTGATACAGCCATCCATAATGGACGCCAAGCTTTTCGAGGGATATTGGAAGGCGAGGGTTTTATCTGATATTCCACTTGTAATAAATTTGGATGAAAAATGAGCCAATATTTTGTTTATGAATATTCGGGAAATCCATTCACATTATTTGGCGTCTGGCATATTCTAGCTTTGCTTTTTATTGTAGTTCTCAACATTTCCATATTGGGGTTAAGAAAATCGTCTGAGAAAACGCGTATTGTTTTTCGCTGGACAATGGCTTTTTTTCTATGGATTGATGAACTATCCTGGCATATCTGGAATTCATATTGGGGACATTGGACAATACAAACCATGCTTCCACTTCATATTTGCAGCATCCTTATCTGGTTGGCAGGATTCATGCTGATCTTTAAAAATTACCGAATTTACGAATTTGCATATTTTATTGGCATAGGTGGGGCTATGCAAGCTCTTCTGACACCAGATGCCGGAATTTATGGTTTTCCACATTACCGAGTCTTCCAGACGATGATCTCCCACGGATTACTTATTACATCTGCAATATATATGACTACCATTGAAGGTTTTCGCCCAACATGGAAATCTTTCTGTCGGGTTGTTTTCGGTATCAACATTTATGCAGCCATCATTTTCCCGATCAATCGAATTTTAGGCACTAATTATTTATTTATTAATGGCAAACCAACGACAACGAGCCTGTTGGATGCATTACCAGCATGGCCATATTATATAATTTATATGGAAATAATCGGTCTGGTTATTTTCTTTTTACTCTATTTACCTTTTTTATTAAATGACCTCAAGAAAAAGCGGGATCTCCAAATTCATTTATAAAAGCGTTACTTGATTAATCTAACAGCATTTTTTATATTATTGATTTAATTATTGTATAATATTATTTATTAATATATAATATTAGATATAGTTGATGTACAACTTTTATCTTTCATTATCGTAAATAGGATCAAACATATTATCAAAATTAATCAGGAGATGACTATGTCAAAAAGAAATCGCACGCAATTAACTCTAGGGATCATACTCATCATTATTGCAGTTGGGTTGCTGGTTTTCAAAGCCAACCCTTCATTAGGTGAATACATCCGGATTGATATGGGTTGGCCAACCTGGATCATTATCGGTGGATGCATCTTCCTGCTATTTGGACTATTGGTAGGAGAACCGGATATGGCAATCCCGGCAAGTATTTTTGCGGGCGTTGGGAGTATATTGTATTTCCAAAATACAAGTCAGGATTGGTCCAGTTGGTCATATATGTGGACCCTTATTCCGGGTTTTGCGGGAGTGGGTAACATCCTGGCTGGATTGTTTGGAGCAGAATTCCGAAAATCGATTTCTGAAGGTTTCAGATTAATGTTCATCAGCACTATAATGTTCTTGATCTTTGGTTCAATGTTTGGTGGATTAGTGATATTAGGTCCTAATAAAGAATTCATAATTGCTGGATTATTGATCCTATTCGGAATTTGGTTAATAATCCGAGGCTTATTTCGACCTCATGGAAGTGAGTGACCGATGAAACAAAATAATTTATTTTGGGGAATATTTCTCATTTCGTTTGGCGGGATCTTCTTTCTTGATGCAATTGATATTCTCCCCGGGAATCCACTTGAGTATTTATGGCAAATTTTCTTGATCATTCTGGGATCCTGGATAATTTTATTCTCCTATTGGAAACCCAAGTATGATAATTATGAGCAAATGACCATCGCTTTAGAAGGTGCGACACGCGCTAAAATTCGGATTAATCATGGAGCAGGTCACCTTAATATTAATTCTGGCACAACAAAAGGCGAACTACTAACCTGTTCATCGATGGGGACGATCCAACAATTCATCACACGTGAAAACGAAATGCTGGAAGTTCGCTTGTCTCCAAGATCAGCTATTATCCCCTTTGTAGGGTTCGCAGAAGGATTTAATTGGGATTTTCAACTCAGCGAAGAGATTCCGTTGTCACTAATTCTGGAAACTGGAGCTTGCCAAACCAATGCAAACTTAAACGATCTCAACATAATGGATTTAAAACTGTCCACAGGAGCCAGCACTAGTTCGATAATACTACCTTCAAAACCAGAAAGATCTAATATTTCGATAAATGCTGGAGTCGCTTCTTTGAATATTCACATTCCAACAAATGTTGATGCACGAATCCGCTTTAAAGAAGGTTTGACATCATTAACAATTGATAAAGATCGTTTTACTCGCATTACTTCCAATACATATCAATCACAAAACTTTGATATTGGGACGCATCGAACTGAGATAGTGATCGAAGCTGGTATTGGTTCCATTTCTATTAATTAGGTAGGTTTACATATGGAAAAAAGAAAAAATAAAATTGAATATCGCATTCTGATCGGTGTGTTGCTAATACTTGGGGGCTTATTGGGTTTACTTGAAAAATTAGGTTTTATCGATAATGCATCTGGATTCTTCTGGGCAACAATTTTCTTGCTCGCTGGAGTTGGCTTCTCTTATATTTTCCTGACTAACCGCGAGCATTGGTGGAGTATCATTCCCGGTTCTTCCTTGTTTGGATTAGCCATAACGGTTGGGTTGCCTGAAGAATTAGATCGTTATGGCGGTCTCGCATTTTTGGGAGCTCTTGGATTAGGCTTTTTGGTCATCTACATCGTAAATCGCAAACATTGGTGGACACTTATCCCATCTGGTGTTTTGCTCAGCCTCGGATTAATTTCTTCAGTATCCAATGAGCTACAGGGACAGGATACTGGTAGTCTTTTCTTTATTGGATTAGGTTTAACATTTCTTCTTGTTGCACTATTACCAACAGGGTCACATCGCATGAGTTGGGCTTTTATCCCAGCCTCAATCTTGTTAATTATTGGAACCCTTCTCGGTACAACACTCAGAAGTTTGTTCGATTACATCTGGATTGGAGCTTTATTCGTTGGTGGTTTTTACATGATCTGGTTATTCTTTACAACTCGTAAACACTAATAGTTCCTTTTATACAAGACACTCTTTAACATTTTATTAATTATTGTCTTGTTATATCTATTTTTTTCTACTTTTAAAGCGCTTATAAACTCTCAACCATGCGTCAGTTGGGTTTTCGTGCTTTGTTTTCTTGTCCTCGTCTGTGCTTATATGGAATGCTAAATCTTCAAGTAACCCAGAAATTGGCTCGTCCGGTTTCTTGAAGACAAGAGGCTGTCCGCTATTAATGGATTGTACGAAAGAATCCGGTGTAAAAGGAATGTTTATTAATGCCGACAATCCCAGGGCAGTTTCAATTTTTTCTTTCGATAATCCGTAATTAGGAAAAGTAGAGTTAATTACAAGTTTGACTTTTTCTGGAGGATAATTTAATTTATTATATGTATCCAGAGCTGCTGAGGCTGCACGGATGGAAGCCATATCCTGTGAAACAACCAGTAAGATAAGGTCAGCAGCATCCAAAGTTTCAAGTGTTAATGAATCGAAATTGTGGGATAAGTCAGCGATGATGTAATCATGATCAAGTTTTAGAAGTTTAATTGCAGCGCCAAGAGTATCCACACTTATGGAATCAGCTTCTGTTGGAAAAGTTGGTGCAGCGATAAAGGACAATCCGCTTTCAAACCTGCTAATAATTGAATCCAGTGCGTTCTTATCCAACTCTTCTGGTGAAAACCTTGCTACATCAGCCCAGGTTCGTTTTAAAGTTGAATTGAGCATCAAGGCAACTTGACCTGCCATCATGGTGAGGTCAAGAAGGATGGCAGGTTTTCTCCAGAGCATTGACAATTCTACTGCCAGATTGACGGCCAAACTCGAACAACCGATACCACCACGCAAACTATGTACAGCAATAAATTTTCCCCCATAGCTTTCAGTTCTCTCACTTTTCCTTTCTGGAATTGACTCGTTTGAAGTTTCGACCCGCCTGAGTAAAACAGATAACCTGGCTAACAATTCAGACGGTGCAAATGGTTTCGTCAGGTAGGCATCTGCGCCTGCTTCAAAGGATTTTAGTTTATCCTGCAGTTCAGTTTGTGCAGTTAAGATTATTATGGGAATGTTTGCAAATTGTAATTCCCTACGTAAGAGCCTGGTTACTTCATAGCCATTTATACCCGGCATCATCACATCTGTGATTATCGCGTCTGGCTTTTCATTCTTCGCTTTTTCCAACCCTTTCAATCCATCATCTGCAAAAATTATTTCATATCCTTGTGAATTAAGAGCGTTGGCAATCATTTTTTGATAGAGTTTTTCGTCATCAATAACTAGAATTCTATTCATAATAATCTCTCCAATTCACTCATATTCTATTTTCTTATTTTGTTAAAATATTGTTTAACTCTGTCAGCTTCAACTTTTATTTTACTAATTAATTGAGGGGCACTCTTTAAATCATTGCTATTCCCCACTAATTCCAATTGTTCTGCCAGATTTCTTATTGGCTCAGCACTGAAATTAGCTGAAACCCCTTTCAAATTATGTGCAATACGCACAAAGGAATTTTTATCGTTAATTTGCATGGCTTTTAACAGCTCTTCGATCCTTATTGACAAATCTTCCATAAATTCATTACCCAATTCGATAAACAAATCGAAATCATCACCGAATCTCGGAAGTGCCATTGACAAATCCATCGGTAATACATATTCATCGATCATTTCTTCATTTTCGATTATTCTTATCTCCTTCTTGATTGTGCTAATTGGTTCTAAATCTCCAAACAATCCTTCATCAAAAAATAACCCGGGTTCTGAAAAAATATTAACATCTTCATCAGAGATTTTTTCAGTTGACTGGTCAGGTGATAAACTATATTGTCCGGCTGAAAATTCTGTCCACCGATCTAAAACTGAAGTCAATACTTTCATATCGATAGGTTTGGAAACATAATCATCCATTCCTGCTTCCAAACAACGTTCCCGGTCACCTTTGAGTGCATGAGCAGTCATCGCAATTATTGGTGTATGTTTATATCCTTGCTCTTTTTCCCATTGACGAATTCTTTGAGTTGCTTCGAAACCATCCATTTCGGGCATTTGGACATCCATCAATACAATGACATACTTTGTTTCTTTGAACTTTTCAAAAGCCTTCAAACCATTATCTGCTGTATCCACCATGAATCCTGCTTTTTGCAGAATTACATTAGCAAGTTTTTGATTGATAGGATTGTCCTCTGCTAATAACAATCTTAAACCTAAATGTCGGGCTTCACTAATTGTTGTATCTGTTATGATTTGATTGAAAGCAGAATTAGTTTCCTTCTTTGAAACAACAGCATTCAAAGCGTCAAATAACAAAGTTTGTTTAACTGGTTTTACCAGATATCCTGCACAACCCAATTTCTGCATACGTGTCATTTCTCCTCCTTGCCCCATTGAAGTGAGAATGATTATATTCACAGACTCTCCAGCAGGATCTCCAATTATTGCTCGGGCAGTTTGTTCGCCATCCATTAACGGCATCTGCATATCAAGGAGAATGATTTGAAATGGTTTATTCAATCTGTTTGCGGTTCGCAACATCTCCAAACCCTTTGCCCCTCCTGGAGCAGATTCGACTATACACCCGAATGATTCCGCCATTTTAGTCAAAATCATTCTATTAGTTGAATTATCATCAATCACTAAAACTCGATGGTTAGCTACTTCGGTAGATTGTTTTATATTTAAGGATGCCGTTGTCTTCATTCCCAAAGGTTGTTTCTCGAATTCCACAATAAACCAAAAGGTGCTTCCCACACCAGGTAAAGAATCTACTCCAATATTTCCATTCATAGCACTCACAAGTTGCTGTGAAATAGTCAAACCTAAACCAGATCCACCGTATCTGCGAGTTGTAGATCCATCTGCTTGTGTGAATCGATCAAAAACTGCAGTTTGGCGTTCTTTTGGTATACCTATACCAGTGTCTTGTACCGAAAACTTAATTTTTATGTACGATTCAGATTCACTCACTGATTCAGCCATAATTACTATTTCCCCTTGATGAGTAAATTTTATGGCATTTCCAACCAGATTTACAAGTATCTGCCGCAACCGGATGGGGTCACCCCTCAATTCTGTTTTAATATTTGGATCGACCAGGCAAGCAAGCTCTAAACCTTTATCTTGAACACGCTGAGCGAATGAATGGGCTACATCCTCTACGGCTACGCGCAAATTGAATTGCACATTTTCGATTTCGATCTTTCCAGCTTCAATTTTCGAAAAATCTAAAATATCATTTAATAACGCAAGGAGTGATTCTGCGCTTTTAAGTGATGTATCTGCGAAATCTTTTTGCTCAGAACTTAGGTTTGTGTCAATGAGAAGTTCAAGCATACCTATTACGCCATTCATAGGTGTTCGAATTTCATGGCTCATATTCGCCAGGAATTCGCTCTTAGCTTTATTTGATTCTTCAGCTTGTACGCGCGCTTTTACTAACTCCGTAATATCATGGTAAATTGCAAAAGCACCGATCTTTTTTTCATCAACAATTACCGGGACGCCGAATATCTCTACATCAACCAATGAATTGTCCTTTCGCCGTCTTTTTCCTATTGCATGAATATTATCTTTCATGGCCATTTGAGTATATTGTGATGCTTCACTTGCTGTCTCGGAAGTTGTGATCAGATCATCAATTTTCTCATTTATGGCTTCATTGCTGGTATATAAGAACAAATTCTCGAAAGCAGGATTAATGGAAAGGATTTTTTCATTACTGTCTAATATAACAATAGCGTTTGGGCTATTGGATACCAAGGCTTCAAAATATCGTTTCTGTTTATAAGAATCTATTTCTCTTTCCTTTATATCGCTAACATCATTAAATAAAATAATTGTTTTATCGCTTTCCTCATTAATTGTTAATGGGTAAACACTGATCTTAAAAATTCCATTAAAAACTTGCAATTGTCTTTCGCCATTGGTTAAAGGCCAATCCTCTTTATCGGAGTCTGAGAATAAAACCGATTTAAGATTCTTCCCAATCATATCCTTGAATGTAAGAGAGGTTTTATCCAAAACAGCTTGATTACACCTCGTAATCACTCCCTCTTTGTTGGTTACGATTACTGGGGATGAGATAACATCAAAAATTGTTTCCCATTCCTTTTTGGCTCGGCTTATTTGTTTTTCTATATTTTTCTTATCAAGTATTTCTCTATGCAATTCCTGGTTGGCTTCTTTTAATTCCAATGTTCTTTCAACTACTATCCGTTCCAAATCGAGTTTCATTTCTTGAAGACTATCTTCGCGTTTTCCCACCACAGCTGATATTATTCCTATGATGATTGGGGCTGAATCAATGATCCTAAGCAAGGAAGATGACAATTGAACATAAATAAATGATTTCCATGTCAATGGCATGTCATTTGCATATATTACTTGTAATGAGGCTATTATTGGAAATCCTATGCCAAAGATAAAACCTAAGGACATAAATTTGAAAGTTGCAGATCTAATAAATTTATTCTTTCTCATCATTAAATGCCTTGATCACTTTCACGCTTGTTATAGTGATATGATTATATCAATGTATAATATTTAACTCTCTCAATTCTTATTCTTTGCATAACTCCATCCCTCTGTTAATTATCGAATCATAACGAATCTAATTTCAAACAGCTTCCACTATCTCAATATCGGGGAAAAACTGCCTAACAGTTCCTGCCACCCATCCGTGCAATGTTGCCGGGGAAAGAGGACACCCCAAGCAAGCTCCGCCTAACCTGACATATAATTTCTTTCCATCGAAAGAAACATATTCGACGGACCCTCCATGAAAATGTTCAATATATGCACTTAATTGCTCCACCAATCCTTTCATCTGCTCTTCTTTAATTTTCATTTCATTTGAATCAAATTTACGGGTCTCAATTACATCCATCATACCGCCTTCCGGTTGATAAATACATCGTGATATTAATGATATTACCTGAGTTTGCCTGTTTTGCCAACGTTCGGATATTACAGCTGCTAAACGGTCCGATATTATTTTTCCAAGGTCAGGATAGGTGTTGCATAATTTCTGGAGATCGCTCCCACTGATTTTTAAAGTTTTGCTGTCTTCGAGACATTTCGCACTTGAAGTGTAAGATACATTTCCCATGGCAGCAGACCAGCCAAATACTCCACCGGTATGAATTTGAGCCACTTTCATTACAGGGCCATCATCCGGTTTGAAACGAATAACAACGCTTCCTTCACAGAGAAGGTATAGGAATTCTGCTAATGCATCTTGTTTAAAGATGACTTGGCGAGCTTTAAAAGATTTATGTGTAAAAAATGGAGACAAGCGTTGCAGCTCTTCCTCGGTCAATCCGTTAAAGAATAATAAATCACTTAAATCAGCCGATATCATATCTGAATATTATTCACTTTTGCTCCTTTTTTCTAGTGGCATATTTCCTAATTCAATCGCCATTTATCCCTTAATTAAAATCCGAATGTTTCTATGAACAAAATTGTGTTATAAGGTTCTTTTATTATATTTTTTATTGCAACTTTGTATAACAGGATACATCTAATGGATGAAGAACATAATGAATATTCAATTCAAGAAATAATATCAGGGAATCGATCAGAGTTTGCAAAACTGATTGATGCACATTCGAACCAGATTTACCGGCTTGCGCAAAAAATGTTAAATAACCCACAGGATGCAGAAGATGTGTTGCAAAACACTTTTTTAAAAGCATTTCAAAATATTAATCATTTTGAAGGACGTTCCAAAATATCCACCTGGTTATACCGAATCGCCACAAACGAAGCGCTTATGATCATTCGCAAACAACACCCAGAAGTGAATATTGGCGAAGAGTATGGCGAAGAAGACAATGAAATTAATTCCCCAATTCAATTAATTGATTGGTGCTGCCTTCCAGAAAGTGAAATGGTTTCATCTGAGTCAAGAAAAGAATTAGACAATGCCATCCAACGATTATCTGAAGCTCTAAGAATAGTGTTTATCCTGCGTGACATTGAAGGACTATCAATTCAGGAAACAAGCAAGATATTAAATCTTACAGAAACAGCAGTGAAAACCAGGCTCTTAAGAGCACGCCTGAATCTAAGAGAACAACTCTCGACATATTATGGTGATCGTTTTCTGGCAAGGAGTAAAGAATAATGTTAGAACATGAAAATTGTCAAATTTTGTTAACCTTCCTTTCAGATTTTGTGGACGGAGAGCTTGACCAGGATTTATGTTTACAAATAGAATTCCACCTTTCAAAATGTCCTGATTGTTCTATCGTTGTGGACACATTAAAAAAAACCATCAATTTGTATCATGAACAATCGAAAATAACAGAAAATGTCCCGGAGGAAGTTCGAGAACGTTTATTCAGGTGTTTAAACCTTGAAGAATATATGATACACATATAAGGTTTTTTTTGATGAAAAAAAACCTAAAATCCCCTTATAGTTTGAACAATAAATTTTTAATTTTCTGGATGTTTTTAATTGGTTTAGGGTTATTTCTGATTGGAATCGCTATAATTTATTCCCAATCACATTATTCTGAAAATAACTCCTCACCTTCCGTAAATACAACCATTCCAGTCCCTGTCAATTATCCAGCACCAGAGATAAACTTGACCGATTTATTTTCAAAGAATGTTGCTTTAAAGGATTATCAAGGAGAAATTGTGCTAGTAAATAATTGGGCTACATGGTGTCCACCGTGCAAAGCTGAGATGCCAACTCTTGAGACATATTATCAAGATCACGTAGAAGATGGTTTTATAATTATTGCAATAGAATCGGGAGAATCTTTAGAGGAAGTTTCCGACTTCGTGGAAGATTTTTCCATTAGTTTTCCTGTATGGATTGATAGAGATGGTATCGCCCTTGATGCATTTGGCAATTGGAACCTTCCGAGTTCATACGTAGTTGATCGAACAGGAATGATCCGTCTTACCTGGACAGGTGAAATCAGTATGGCAATGCTTGATAAATATATAACACCTTTAATAAAAGAATAATAATCTGCAAATCATCACTAAACCAAATTTTGAAATCACAATTCCTATTTCCCGGCGGTAATCTGGCTGGCAAGATTTGAGCAGTCACAAGCTGTTACAGTTTCACTGTCGCGCGTTAGCGTACCCAAATACGATCTTGTTCCATTGTGAGCGATCCACCCTTCCAAATTAAATGCGAGGGTTCCATCTGCGGGTATCCATTCACCGTTATATTTCCGGGCAATGTGAATATGCGTCCCTGTCGCCCTGCCTCCTTCACACGATGGATGACCAATAGGATCACCTGCCTTCACTTTTATACCGACACTCAACCGACCCTCCGTGGCGACATGCATGTAAAAGATATTCCACCCAGTTCTTTCCTCGTTGTCCCCATCAAGGTCAAGTACAACAATCCCTGTTTCGGAACGAACGACAACTGCATCTGCAAGTGCAGTTGCCCATAATTGTGTAGGAGCACAACCGCTAACATTTGCAGGAGGTGCAAAATCCAACGCCGCATATGGCTCAAGGGTGCCCCACCCAGAATGGGGACCTCCTGTATATGTCCAAGACTCACCCGCTTGGAAAGGGAGTAGAAAATATGGTTGTTGCAAACTTACAGGTATATGTGGATTGTCAATTTCCCATAGATTACCAAAGAGGTTTTCGAGGGTCTTTGCAAATCCATCCGGTCCGATTGCTATCGCATAATCTTGAATGGGGTTTATTAAAAAATAAGCTTGAAAAGCAACCGTCGCAGCATTTTGCCATGGATCAGGTCGTTCAATCGTACCATCTGGATGTTCGAAAGTTGTTAAATGTCCACTTCTCCAACCATAGTACCCATTATTAAGAATATTTGCAGCCCAAACCAATTGCAGGTATAAACCTTCATATTCGATATCATCATAACCAAGTATGTACTGTGATGATGGCAAGATTGGGTTAGTTAAAGCCCCAGCCTGAAATTCTAGCAACGCCAATAAAATTCGAGGGCTGATACTGAAATTGAGGGCAACTAAATTAATTATCTCTGCACCAGATCGACTCTGACCACTTGCAAAAGCACGATAATCTTTTATCCACCCAGATTGGGATGCAACAAAATCACTTGTATCAAATAAAATGGACAAAGGTCCATTGATATAAAAATTATCCGGGACAATCTGAAAAGGCGTACCCCATAAAGGTAAGTAATAGATCGGAATTTTCATCGGCATTCCAGGAGGCATTGTTGTTGCATCATCTGGAATATTTGGGTTAGCTGCCTTGATTTCATCTACATTTGAATTGAAATGGATAGCAATGGAGGTCAAGGTATCGCCTGATTGCGCTTCATAATCCACAAGTTCACCCGGGTAATAGGACTCGCGAGTTGCCAACAATGTGGGGGTAACTGGATTGAGATCACTCGTCCTCTCTCCAAAAGGTATGAGTTCATATTCCACTGGAGTACAAGAAGTAAGAAAAATGGTGAAAATAAGAAATATTCTTTTACAAAATTTCATGCTATTTCAATTCCAGCTATTCGTCTGCTTCGCGAACTATTGATGTAATAGCTGAACCATTTGGAAGGGCTACTACCGTCCGACCATCTTTAGTTAAGGTTCCATCATAAGGCTTTTCACCTGCATGAGCGACCCATCCACTTAATTCAAAAGGTATTGGTCCATCGGCTAGTATCCATTCTCCATTGAACTTTCTTGCAATGTGAAAATGCGTTCCGGTTGATCGGCCACCCTCGCAGGATGGATGTCCAATGCGATCATCGATGTTTAATAATGTCCCATTTGGAACCCGGTCTGCTGCAGCTATGTGAAGATAAAGTATATTCCATCCGGTTTGTTCATAACCATCGTTATCAAGGTCAAGAATTACTACACCGTAACTTGAACGAACCACCTGTCCAGAAGCTGCAGCCAATACCCATGATTCAGACACATAGCACCCTTTTTGGTCTGCTGCAGGGGCAAAGTCTAAAGCTGCTAAAGCGCCTTCTTTTTCCCAAGCGGCATGTGGTCCTCCTGTTAAATTCCAGGTTTCTCCTGGGGAAAAAGGCAAATTAAGAGGGTCTTGGCTAAGACCTGGAGGAAACAAAGGTTCCACCTTTTGAGCACGCGCCCAAGGATCTCCGAACATATTTTCATATAGTTTCAAAAATCCAATATTTGGGTCGATTATTGCCAACCAATCAGTATAACTATTTTTCAGTGAAAAATAATACAAAATCGATACAGTTCCAGCATTCAATTCTGGAGCAATTCTTATTTTTTCCCCTCCTGAGAACTCTAACTCCGTTAATTTTCCACTCCTCCAACCGTAATATCCAATGCTCAAATCCCTTGCAGTAAGAAGGTATTGATTGAATAGCCCTTTATGAAACAAATCGATATAACCAAGGGGATAATCTATATCAGCCAGGTTACTTGGCTGACTGGTTACCCAACCACTTTGATATTCCAAAAGAGCTAACAAGATCCGTGGGTTTATTGAATTATCTAACGCCTGTCTTTTGATGACTTCAACACCAGAAGTTGTGTTAGTTACCCATTCAGAATAATTATTTAGATAGCCTCCTGCAGCTGCGACATAACGATAAACATCAAAATCTATGGCTGAAGGAGAAAAAATTATTTCACTATCTGGCATGATCTGAAAAGATGGTGTTAATTCAATATTAAGTACAGACGGAATTGACAGCAGGGTATTTGGATCTATAAAACCTGTTTCCGATAATATTTCTTCTGAATGAATATCTGTAATATCAACTCCAAAATGGCTTGCAACTACGGATAGACTGTCGCCGGGTTGGGAGTAATAAATGATTGGGGGCAAACTTATTTCTGTAGAATTGGTAGTTGTGCTGGTTGCTTTCGTAATAACCGGTGTAGAAGTAATTTTTGTATTATTTAAAGGTGTAAAAGTAGGAGTAATAAATTCTGAAGGAGTTGTAGAAGGAGTAATTGGGCTTGAAGTATTCATTAAACTGGCGATTTGTGTGACTTCTGCAGTAGATAATCCGGAGAATTGCTCAGTTTCAAACAGGGTAGTAGACCCCCACAATGGACTACAGGCTGAGAGCGAAAGAAAACAAAAAATCAAGGTAGTCCGAATTATTACGGAAAGGTGCAAATTTAAAATGTACTTCATATCGAGATTATATCATCTGGAGAAATTAGGAGTTGCATTGTTACAAAGTAATCAGAAGTAAGTAGAAATCTAATTTATGTTTATTTATATGAGTTTTTTGGGTAACTCTTAATATTAATTTTTCTAATTTCACCTATCTTTTAATCTGATTTTCCGGAACTATTCCATCAAACGCCTCAACCACTTGATCATTACGCTTGAGATAACCATCATACTCAAAACCAGTACCAGCAGATACCCATCCATCCAAGTTAAAAGGGACCAAACCATCCGCGGATATCCACTCACCATTAAATTTTCGAGCAAGGTGGACATGTGTTCCATTCGATACACCCCCTTCGCATGATGGATGACCTATTCTGTCGCCGGCACGTAAAAACATTCCTTCTGTAACTCGATCAATCCTATCGATATGCATATACAAAACGACCCAACCTGTTTGTTCAAAGCCATCACCATCCAGATCCTGGATCACTGCCCCATTCTTTGCTCGTACGATCAGCCCATCAGATACTGCAGTTACCCAAGCATTACTCATTACACAACCCTGGGTTTCACCAGGGGGTGCAAAATCAAGCGCTGCCCATGCAGAACCAGAGTCCCACCCCCCGTGTGGCCCCCCGGTAAAAGACCATATTAATTTTTTTTCAAATGGTAATATCATATCTGGTTGAATGAGATCTGATGGAACTAGTGGCTCGATTGCGAAATCGAATGGATAGCCGAATAAATTTTTATAAACGGAGTAAAAACCATCCGGGGAAACATCTTCTTGCCAATCTGCATGATCATCCAAGGTTGAAAATAGATATTGAACTGCTGCTGTACCAGAATTGATCGTTGGGTCTAACGGTACAAATACTCCATCGGTAAGGAGAACTCCTGCAAGAGCATTAACTTTCCAAAGATAATAGCCGCGATTCAATATGTTCGCTGCCCAAGTTAATTGCCTGTATAACCCAATATGCCAATTATCATTAAAACCTATTGGGTAATCAAGCGTATTCGATGTTGGCAAGGTTTTAGTTAACCAACCAGAACGATATTCCAATAAAGCTAATAACAGTCGTGGATTTACTGAATAATTTTCAGAAACCAAATTTATTATCTGTCCCGCATCCAAATTGCTTTCATCAATATCTTCACGATAATTGGATAAATATCCCCCAAAATTATGAATAAAATTTATTGTGTCTAATGTAATGCTCATTGGTCCAAAAACCAATTCTGAGTCGGGGATGATTTTGAATGCTGTTCCGGTATCCTGAAGTGAGGGTTGTGGTATCACAAGGATTTGTCCGATATATAAAATATTTGGATCGCTAAAATTATTTGCTTTCATAAGTGAGTCTATAGAAATCGAAAATTGGCGAGCTATGATTCCAAGTGAATCTCCCGACTGGACAGTATATTGGTCGGGATTTGAGAGTTGGGTTGAAATTACCCTGGGAGTATCAGGCGTTGGAGTTAATTCTGGAGATCCAGGAATCCTTGTTGGCAGCAAGTGAAAAGAAGGAGTTGGAGTTTTAGTAAGGAACTCATTATCTGTTGGATTAATTACAGGAGCTCCTGGTTTCCATTCTGGTGCTTCTGGTGCTGAACGAACACATCCAACGATTAATATAACAACTCCACTTAAAATAATTAGAAAAATCGGTTTACGCATTTATTAATTCTAATGCAATTCAGGGTTATCTGCCTACCCCAATTCATATATAATAATATTTGAACAAAATATTTTCATCAATAATTATGCACAGGAAAACAAATGCACCAAAATTATAAGAATTTTGAAGTAATTACCTATCTCCCAGATAAAGTCGAGGAAAGCACAACCCATGTGATTGTTGAGAAACCAATTGATATTTCCATTGATGGCAAATATTGGCTAACATTGATGTGCACTCCATCGAATCTGGAAGAGCTGGCAATTGGATTTCTTTATAATGAGGGTTTGATCAATTCATTCCAAGAAATCAAAATGGTTGAAGTCTGCCATAACGGAAACAATATTGATATATGGTTAAATCACGCAATCGATCTGCCGGAAAAATGGCAACGCACATCTGGTTGCACCGGAGGATCTACTTCAGTGATTCTTAGCAAATCCTTGAAAACAAGACTGTTGCCAACAAGCATTTCCCCACAAAAAATATCACTTCTTCTTGACCTCCTTCTTAATAACCAGAATTTATACTCCATATCTGGTGGGGTTCATTCTTCTGCATTAATTGATGGTGAAAATATACTGATAGTTATGGAAGATATAGGCAGGCACAACACACTTGACAAAATTTCTGGTTTTTGTTTGATGAAAAATAGTTTTCCATTGCCGGGAATAATTATCTCCACTGGTCGCATAAGTTCAGAAATGCTTCAAAAATCTGCGCGCATTGGTGCATCCGTTATAATTTCACGGACATCACCGACTTCTTTATCGATAGATTTCGCCTTACAATTGGGTATTTGTATTATCGGTTATGCCAGGAAGGATCGATTTAAGATTTTTTCTCACGCTGAATATGTTGAAATATCAAAATGAAATGTTCGAATAAATACTTTATTTTTCATATCCTGAAATTTTTCAATGAGAACTACAAATAATAGATTTCAATGAAGTAATCATTTCGAGAAAACTTTGATGATCAATATATATTAATATGGATAAAGGAATTTCAATGTCAGGTCAAATAATTGAATGCATTCCAAATTTTTCTGAAGCTCGTAGACCAGAAGTGATCAAAAAAATTTTACACACTATTGAGTCCACTCCAAATGTTAAGATCCTTGATTTTCATTCCGATAGTGATCATAACCGAACAGTAGTAACATTTATTGGGGTTCCCGATTCGGTTGAGGAGGCTGCTTTTCAAGCAATAAAAAAAGCCTCTGAATTGATAAATTTGGATGTCCATAAAGGCGCACACCCCCGTTTGGGGGCAACAGATGTTGTTCCTTTTGTTCCTATTTCAGGGGTATCAATGTCGGAATGCATAAAAATAGCCCGTCATCTTGCAGAAAGGGTAGGGAAAGAATTACAAATCCCTGTTTACCTCTATGAAGAAGCAGCTTTAATTCCTGAACGAAAAAAACTTGAAGATATTCGAAGGGGTGAATATGAATTGCTTAAAAAAGAAATTCAAACCAATATCTCTCGAATTCCAGATTTTGGACCTTCAGTTATTAGACCCGCTGGAGCAACTGTAATCGGCGCACGAAATCCATTGATCGCATTCAATGTTTATCTTGATTCAGACGACCTCCAAAAGGCCAAAATTATAGCACGGGTTATCCGGGAATCATCGGGTGGTTTGGTTTCTGTTAAAGCGTTAGGGATGTTGGTGAATGGATTAGCCCAAATCTCGATGAATCTGACAAATTATAGAGTTACTTCAATAATACAGGTGTTTGAGGCAATTCGATTACAAGCTACAAAATTAAATACCGATATTCATCACAGCGAATTGGTAGGATTGATTCCTCAAGACGCACTCATGGATACTGCAATAACATATCTTAAACTTGATGATTTTAAGTTGGATCAGATTTTTGAGCGACATTTGCTCACTGCCAGTTCACAAAATAAAATTATAGATTCGAATTTATTGGATGAATTCGCATCAAGCAAACCTGCACCAGGCGGAGGTTCTGCAGCTGCTTACACAGGCGCAATAGCAGCTGCACTTGTTTCAATGGTAGCTCGCCTTACAATTGGTAAGAAGAAATACTCATCGGTAGAAGCACAAATGGATGAAATCCTCCTCCAGTCCGAAAAAATTCGTTCCCAATTGACCGATTTTGTCCAGCAGGATGCCTTAGCTTTTGAGGATGTTATGCTTGCCTTTAAACTTCCACGAGATACACTTGAATTGGATACTTCCAGAATGAATGCGATTGAAAGGGCAACACAAGCAGCTGCTATAATACCCATGCAAGTGGCGCAACTAAGTCTATCAATACTTGCCCTCTCAGAAAGAGTCGTTGTTTTAGGGAATAGAAATGCTATTAGTGATGCAGGATCTGCTGGAGCATTAGCCTTAGCCTCCATAAAAGCTGCAAGTTACAATGTACGAATTAATCTCTCCAATATGACAGATTCAGTTGTACGTGAACGCATGCAAACACAAATTGAACTAATAGTCCAAAGAGCTTCTATTCTTGAGAATCAGTTGTTAAAATCAATCAATCAAATTGGTGGTTTGTAATATTTAATATCATAGGTCCATTAATGCTAACAAATATCTAATTGATAATCTGAGATAAAACTAATCTTTATGATTTCTTTGTAACATGAATAAATGGTTCCCCAGAGGTAATGCTAGGGTTTGAGATGCTCCAAAATCAAGCAGTTCAATTAACCTGTAATTCCACACTAACCTGGAGGGTTGCGCTCTATCGATACGATATAAATTTGAGATCTCTAGAAAGAAGCTAACAATTAGATTATTGTTTTTTCTAAATCAATATAAGAATAAATGGATGCAGGCAATATTTTATGCCTGTATCCATTTATGTTTCAGAAGTTAATTTTCTACAGGTTCATTTGCTTTTACATCAGCAATTGCTTTCTTAACATTTACAAATGGCAGCAAGATCAATCCTAAAACGAAGAAAAATATTAACGATAAGATCGCAGGGCGTAAACTTCCGAATAATTGGTTTACAACACCAAAAAGCATTGGGCCAATCCAGGAAGTACCTCGTTCACTGATTTCGTAAAAAGAGAAATATTCAGCTTCTTTTCCATTTGGAACCATTTGTGAAAACAGGCTACGGCTAATAGCCTGGCTACCACCCATAACAAGTGCAATGAAGAACCCCAATACCCAAAATTGTAATATGCGGGTATCACCTTTTAACCCAAAATAAGCAAATATGGTAACACCAGACCAAATCACCAGGCTTATAATGATGGATTCCTTTGCACCAACCCATTTAGCCAATTTACCCCAGAATAGAGCACCTCCAAAGGCAACAAATTGGATCATTAGAATGACCATCGTCAGAGTACTTTGATCTACTTGTATTCCTCCCCGAATTATTGGTGCAGCTGCAAATGTGGCTGAAACTGCAATTACTGTCTGGATACCATCATTATATAAGAAATATGCAATGAGATATTTTATTGTCTCAGGGAAATTCTTTAATTCTTTTAGAGTTTTTCTCAATTGCTTAAATCCGGCACTCGTGTAAGTTTCATTTGCAGGTAATGGACGCGCAGCTTTACGGGCACGCAGATGAGACCAAGTTAGAAACGAGAAACCCAGCCACCACACACCAGCAGAGGCTAAATTTATCCGTATGGTAAGTCCGGTAGGAACGCCAAGTTTTTCATGTGTAAGATAGAAAGCCAAATTAAGTAGTAGTAATAGTCCTCCACCCAAGTATCCCATAGCCCATCCGTAAGAGGAAACTCGATCACGTTGACTTTCACTGGCTATATCCGGCAAATAGGAATTATAGAAAACCATCGCTGCTCCAAAAGTGAGGTTGGCAAGCATAAAAAGGAATCCTCCCAACCACCACAAAGGTTCAGTCACAAAAAATAATCCAATTGTAGCTATGGCGCCAATGGTTGCTAAAAGTTGCATCATTTGCTTACGCAGGTGCGAATAGTCCGCTATTGCTCCCAATATCGGCAGAAATATGACCTGCAAAAATACGGACAAAGAAACACAATAGGGTAAAAACGAATCAGGCGCAATCGGAATTCCAAGAAAACGCGCCATACCATCTGTAGACCCCAGAGCTGCGGTTGCTGCCAAAGATGCAAGATATGGACCTAGAAAAACAGTTCCAACAGTCGTGCTGAAGGCAGAATTTGCCCAATCATACATTGCCCAGCCACGTATCTCTTTCTTATCATTCATCATATGGTTTTTTCCTAATTCTGTCATTTCTCCTCCAATCTGAATATTATTTAAATATAACCTCTATTGTTTTAATAGTTCCATGATATATTACATGATATGTCTATCTTAAGCAAACAGTTTCTCCCCAAAGTTTGATACAATCAAAAAGAAATAAATATACTTAGAAAAATCATAGAAACACTAGATTCCTTTACTAAAAATTCTCATTTTCCATTTCAAAAATTTGATGCATGAACTCGCCGTTACTCAAAGTATCTTATCCATCGCCCTGGAAAATGCCCGTAAAGTTGATGCAAAACAAATAACCGGAATAAATCTCCTGATTGGGCAAATGGCCAGTCTAGTGGATGATTCTATCCAGTTTTATTGGGATATTATCAGCGAAGGTACAATTGCACTTGGAGCAAAGTTAAATATTGAGCGCATTCCAACAGAAATGCGCTGCTATGATTGTGGTATTCTATTCTTCCCTAACTCTGAAACATTCGATTGCCCTGCCTGTGGAAGTATTCGGGTTCAAGTGATCCATGGTGATGAGATGCGTGTGGATAGTATAGATGTGGAGTAGATTATGTCAACCCGTATTCAAGTTATCGAAAAAATCCTTTCTGCCAATGATGAACTTGCCGAGATTATTCGCCAGCAATTCGATTCTGCTGGTATCTATGCAATTAATATCATGGCATCTCCTGGAGCAGGAAAAACCACATTCATAATCAAACTTCTTGAAGCATTACACAACCGTTTACGGATGGGAGTGATTGAAGGTGATTTGGCATCATCCATTGATGCTGATAAAGCAAAAGAAGCTGGTTTACCAGCAGTTCAAATTAATACCGGTGGTGAATGTCACCTGGATGCTGTAATGGTGGCAAGTGCAATGGCATCCCTTCCCCTCGATAATCTTGATCTTGTAATCATCGAAAACGTTGGCAATCTTGTTTGTCCTATTAATTTCAAGATTGGTAGTCATATGAATATGCTGGTCGCTTCCATTCCTGAAGGTGATGATAAACCTTATAAATATCCAGGTGCCTACCGAGGTGTGGATGCTCTCGTTATCAGCAAAATAGATCTAATTCCTTATATAACTTTTAATATGGATTACTTCCGGAAAGGTGTTGAAATATTAAACCCCGGCCTAGTAACCTTTCCTTTATCAGCAAAAACAGGGGAAGGAATGGAATTTGTTGCTGATTGGCTAGTAAGTAAAGTAATAGAATGGAAGTCTAATTTATTGGATGATCACATATCGTAAAAGAGGTGAATTGTGTGTCTTGGAATTCCCGGAAAAGTTATTGAGCTTTACGAATCAAATGGTATGAGGATGGCTAAAATTGATTTCAGCGGGGTTATAAAAGAGGCTTGCATGGAATACTTACCTGAGATAGAAGTTGGTGATTTTACACTCATTCATGTAGGATTTGGTTTGTCAATAATTGACGAAACAGAAGCACTAGAAACAATGGCTCTGTTTAATCAAATCGCCGAAATGGGTGAGGAAGAAGGATGAAGCAGTGAAATATATTGAAGAATACCGGGATGCTGAACTTACCAGTAAACTTATAAAAAGTTTAGAAAGCGTCCTTACCAGAGATTGGACATTAATGGAAGTCTGTGGCGGTCAGACTCATTCCATAATAAAATCTGGCCTTGACCAATTATTACCCAAGGAAATTAACCTGGTGCACGGACCAGGCTGCCCTGTGTGTGTAACTCCCCTTGAATTAATAGATAAAGCAATTGCATTGGCATCCCGCAAGGATGTTATCTTCACATCCTTCGGAGATATGTTGCGTGTTCCAGGATCTGTCAGTGATCTCTTATCAGTAAAAGCTGCAGGAGGCGATGTCCGCATTCTTTACTCACCTCTTGACACACTCAAAATCGCTCGCGAAAATCCTGAAAAGACCGTTGTTTTTTTTGGAATAGGCTTCGAAACCACAGCCCCCCCAAACGCCATGGTAATTGTTCAAGCCCAAGCTCAGGGGATTAACAACTTTGCAATGCTGGTATCTCATGTAATTGTACCTGCTGCCATAATTGCTCTAATGGAGTCTCCTGATGTTCTGGTGGATGGGTTCCTGGCAGCTGGTCATGTATGCACGGTCATGGGTTACTGGGAATACGAACTCCTTGCACAAAAATATAAAATTCCGATCGTTGTCACTGGATTTGAACCAGTGGACGTTGTCCATGGAATCTTAAAATGTGTTATACAACTGGAAAATGGTGAGCACAATGTTGAAAACGCTTATTCCCGTTCTGTTGTGAGGGAAGGTAATCCTTCCGCCCAAGCAATTATCAAACGGGTCTTTGAAATTTGTGACCGACCCTGGCGGGGATTAGGATTAATTCCTCAATCCGGTTACCGCTTGCGTCCGGAATTTGCCAAATATGATGCTGAACTGCGATTTCCCGAAATCCAATCTATAGAAACAAAAGAATCCAGCTTATGTATTAGTGGGTTGGTTTTGCAAGGCATAAAAAAACCCAACGAATGTCCTGCTTTCGGAAATAAATGTACACCACAAACTCCGCTTGGAGCAACGATGGTTTCAACAGAAGGAGCTTGTGCAGCTTATTTTCGATATGGACGTTATATGAAAAAATAATTTTTCAATCGTGTCTTCTCAATAAGTGGTTGAGAATTCGTAATTATGAGGTACACACATACGAATCCCAATTTTCACCGAAAAAAAATAGAGAAGATACATTTATTACATGGAGGCAAATGACTAAAAAAACAAATCTTGCAGGCTGGACATGTCCAAGGCCGCTTCAAAATTACCCAACTATAGTGCTTGGTCACGGTTCTGGTGGAAAAATGATGGATGATCTAATAAAACATCTATTTTCACCTGCTTTTGATAATGATCTGCTCGCCCAACTTAATGACTCTACCGCAATTAATCTGGTAGATATACTGCAAAATATTCCATCAAAACGTCTGGCATTTACGACAGATTCATTTGTTGTAAATCCATTATTTTTTCCAGGTGGGAATATTGGAGACTTGTCCATTTTTGGCACAATCAATGACCTCTCCATGAGTGGCGCAAGACCACTATTTCTATCGGCTGGGTTCATTTTGGAAGAAGGTTTGCCCATGGAGACACTTGGATTAATCGTTAACTCCATGGCTTCAGCGTGCAGGCTTAGTGGCGTAAAAATCGTCGCAGGTGACACGAAAGTAGTCAATCGGGGTCATGGAGATGGTTTGTATATAAATACCACAGGAATCGGATTAATTCCTGAAGGGATTAATATTTCTGCAAAAAATGCTCGTTCAGGCGATGTCATAATTATCAGCGGAAGCATTGGCGATCACGGTATGGCCATTATGTCTGTACGCGCAGGCTTGGAATTTGAAACTACCATTAAAAGCGATACAGCACCACTCAACGGTTTGGTCGATATGATACTTTCGGTTTCCAATGAGATTCATTGTCTACGGGATGCCACTCGTGGTGGATTAGCTGCTGTTCTAAATGAATTAGCAGCTGCATCCAATGTTGGCATAGAATTTGAAGAGAAGTCAGTCCCCATCCTACCTGAGGTTGACGCAGCATGTGAAATGCTGGGGCTTGACCCATTTTATATAGCGAATGAAGGGAAAATGGTTATTATCCTTCCAGAAAATGAAACAGAAAAAGTGTTAATGGCTATGCGCAATCATCCACTTGGGAAGAACTCGGCTCTTATCGGTAAGGTTGTTGACAATCATCCCGGCTTGGTTACAGCTCGAACATCTATTGGAGGCATGCGAGTTGTGGATTTACCTGCCGGTGAACTTTTACCCAGGATTTGTTGAATCATAAAACAACTTTTGCCAACGCAGCTAAACCCACCAGATCGTCAAGATCCAACCATTGAAGCATCAAACGTTTTAAGCCTGCATTTTCAAGTTCCATAAGTTGTGTCTTTATTTCTCCGCCTACTCCAACAATTATTCCTCTCTTGCGAAGATCTTCTGTTGTGCTATCAGAATTTGCCATCTTGGCTCGCAATTCCTGCTTTGTGCGACCAAAACGCAATCCTGTCATCATCGATTTAGTTATTGATTCCGGCGCTCGTCCAAAAGTGTGTAGAATTCTATTCATTTCCGCATTTAAATTCCGAAATTTTATCGGATTCAGAAACATAGCATTCCATTCCCCAGCATATTTTGCAGCCAAAGGTAAAGTGCGATTTTTACCGATTCCACCGATCAGTATTGTCGGTCCCCCGTTACGAAGAGGTCTTGGAAGCATGATCGCCTCTTTTGCTTGATAAAAAGAACCCTCGTAGTTAAATATTTCATCACTCTCAAATAATGATTTGATTAGTTTAAGACCATCCTCCATGCGATCAAATCGTGCTTCAGGTTCCATCAATTCAAATCCATATATATCATGTTCACGCTTCTGCCAACCAGCACCCAAACCGAGAATTAACCTTCCTCCAGACAAATCGTCGACCGCCGATGCCATGCGTGCTGTGATTACAGGGTGCCTGAATGAAAAGGGAGTCACCAATGGTCCAAATTGGATTCGACGTGAATTGCTTGCCAACCAAGTAAGTGATATCCATAATTCAAGAGAATCCTTATCCGGAGGCGACGTATTAGTAAAATGATCAGAACGAAATAGTCCAAAAAATCCCAGATCTTCCACCGCGGCAGCAATATTCTTCCAACGTTTCCAATTTAAGCCATTTTGTCCTTCCACCATAATTGCAATTTCCATCTTTACTCCTTATCTTCCATTATTATTGCGCTTTGTTTTCTTATTTTTGGAAATTAATTTTAAGAATTTCACCGTTTCAATTATCCGAGATCAGGCAAAAATTACGGTGAAATCTACCATTTGCTCTGGACATTCATTCGGGTTCGAAAAATTAGCAGAATGTTTTATCTTTCTCTTGTTTATCAAATTTATCGTATTTTTGACAATTACTCACTTAGTTCTTTGTTTAATTAGACTATGTTTAATAGCTTGTTCTAATATGTAATTTCCTCGCTCTAAAAGAGACTCCAACTCTTTAAGAGTTAATTTTGAATCTCTCCCTTCATAATCTTCCAGATATCCAAATAATGAGCCGCGAATTCCACTTGCCCAGTGTGACCATATTGAATCAGCAGATAAGCGCTCCAACCTATCGATTAGTAAGTTGATTTGTTTTGTTTCATAATCACGCCACATTTTGAGCTACCTACGAAATACTCAATTCAAGCACAGCATCAATCGAAGCGATTAGATTATGCCAGTAAAGATTGAAGAAAAATATTTATGGAATAAATTGTTAGCATGGATACCCATTATCTTATTCCTATTAGTGATTTTTATGAGATAAAAGAATATCAATTGAAAAATTATAATATTGAGGATTTGATGTGATCACCACCTTCCAATAGCATTATTTTCCTTATTATTGCAATCTTGTATTGAACAATTTCAAAAAGCTCTACCTGCGAAAATAACTTCTTTTCTGGTCAATACTCTGATTCAAACCAAAGGATTTCCATTTATGTGTAAAATCCACCAGTGTAGACAATTAGTCAATGAAATACTAAAATGATATATAAGCAGGCTCATCTTGTGTAAAAAAAACAGCCGAATCCAAATTATCGACTGTTTTTTGTCGGGGCGGGCGGATTTGAACCGCCGACCTCACGATCCCGAACCGCGCGCTCTACCGGGCTGAGCCACGCCCCGCTGTAATGAAAATTTTATCATATTCTTAGTTGACTAACAAGATACAACCCTTCTATGGGTTATTGTGTCTGCAACCAGCTAACTCGATCTAATTGACTTGAATTGTATAATGCTGTAAACTTTTATTAATAATTATCCCTGTGAAAAAGGAATCAATATGAATAATAACCGGAAAACATATCCAGTATTCGTTATAGTTATATTCTTTTTCTTTATATTCCTTCACCAAACAGATAAATTGCTTATAGGATCGCTACAAATACTAATTAGCAAAACCTTCAATTTGAATGATCTACAATGGGGGTTGGTTAATTCCGGGGCGTTGATTATTGGTACTATTCTCTATCCAATTTGGGGATATTTGTATGACCGATATGCACGCGCAAAGCTACTGGCGCTTGCATCTTTAATCTGGGGAGCAACCACCTGGTTGAGTTCGATAGTAAGAACATACCCCCAATTCCTTGGAACTCGCGCATCAACCGGTATTGATGATTCTTCCTATCCCGGGTTGTACAGCCTGGTTGCTGATTATTTTCCCCCGAAAGTACGCGGAAAAGTTTATGGGATCCTTCAGGTACCTCAACCGTTGGGTTATCTGGCAGGTATGATCCTTGCACTGATGGTCGCTCCAATGCTGGATGGAAAGCTATTTAATCTTGAAGGCTGGCGTTCGATCTTTTTAATCACTGGCTTTTTAGGAATAATCATGGCTATCTTAATATTCTTGTTTGTCAAAGACATGCCTCGCGGACAGGCAGAGCCTGAGTTTGAAGGTATGTATGATGTAGGTCAATTCAAGTTTTCAATCAAAGAAGCCAAATTAATTTTTAAAAAGAGAACCATGTGGTTTATCTTCTTGCAGGGTTTCGTAGGTGTCTTCCCGTGGAACGTTATCACCTATTTTTTTGTAGGTTATCTCCTGACTGAAAGAGGATATGATAACAATTCAGTTTTATTTGTAATGGGGCCAGTAATTCTAATCCTGTCGTTGGGTTATTTCGTAGGGGGTTCATTGGGTGATTGGTTATTCAAGAAAACCAAAAAAGGCCGCATTCTTATTTCATCCATCGGGGTAATTTTAGGCGCACTTTTCTTACTGCTTGCTTTGCTAACACCAGTCGATCAGAAGACCACTTTCTTCATCTGGATGTCACTTACAGCGCTCTTTATGCCGTTCTCTTCTCCAAATGTTCTTTCAACCATATTTGACATTACTCTTCCAGAAGTTCGTTCTACTGCTCAAGCTGTGGAATATTTTATTGAGAATAGTGGCGCTGCATTAGCTCCGATTATTGCCGGCTCGATTGCCTTGGCCACCACCAAACAAACAGCAATCCTAACAATTTGTGTTTCTACTTGGGTATTATGTTTCTTTCTTTATTTGGGAGCTCTATTCTTTATTGACGGAGATATCAAGATTCTTAGAAATCAAATGGCAGAAAGAGCAAGTATCCAGAAAAATAATCCTGAAGTTGGAAACCATTAAATTTGCAGACTCTTGTAAATACCCAGCTTAGTTATGGAAATTGTTCAAGTTAGCCTTTCAAACAAGAAACTGGTAAGGCAATTCATACGATTACCATTCATTATTTACAAGAATATCCCAGAATGGGTTCCTCCACTATTGATGGATGAACGTGCAAGATTTAACATTCGAAAATATCCTTTTTACACACATTCAAAGGCAGCATTTTTTCTTGCGATGAAGGATAATCAACCTTCAGGCAGAATTGCAGTTATTAACAATCGGCGTTTTAATGCTTTTAACAAAGAGGCAACTGCCTTTTTTTATTTATTCGAATGTGAAAACAACCTCGAAACAGCTTCCTTGCTCTTCAAAGCTGCAATTGATTGGGCAAAAGCACAAGGATTAAATAAGCTCATTGGACCCAAAGGGTTTACACCCCTGGAAGGATTCGGATTATTAGTAAAAGGTTTTCAACACCGCCCTGCACTTGGAATTCCCTACAATCCGTCCTATTATATTGACCTTATAGAAGGTTTGGGGGTTGAGGGTGCCGGAGATTCTGTCTCTGGTCACATGGATGCCTCGATGGAGTTTCCAATTCGTATCCACGAATTATCAGAACGCATTCAAAAGAGACGGGGTTTATCGGTTTCTCGATTCAATAAACGAAGTGACTTAAAAGTATTAATACCGGAACTTAAAGACCTATACAATAATGCCCTGCAAGGTACTTCCGGAGGTACTCCCCTTACATCTTACGAAGCATCATCCCTTGCTTCACAAATTATGTGGTTTGCAGATCCTGCATTGATCAAAATCGTTTTCCATACCGACCCCCAAAACATGTATATTAAGAAAATGGTTGGATTCCTCCTGGCATATCCTGATATATCAGGGGCACTTCAAAGAACTGGAGGCCGGATTTTTCCATTTGGTTGGGTAACTATCTTACGAGAATTAAAGAAAACTGAGTGGATCAATATCAATGGGGCAGGGTTAATAGAAGAATACCGAGGTCTGGGAGGTACAGCTTTACTTTTTAGCGAAATGCAAAAATCCATCGTTGAAAGTGGCCAATTTCGTCATGCAGAAATTGTTCAGATTGGATCAGACAACTACAAGATGCAACGTGAAATGGAGAATTTCGGAATCAATTTCAATAAAATACACCGTGTTTATCAGCTCCACCTGGATTAATTTAATAATTTATCACGAAAAAATGAGGCACCATGATAATTATTGTGACAGATACTACTGCTGGTCTACCAAGAGAATTAACAAAGAAATTGGGGATTGTTGTATTGCCTCAAATTGTTATTTTTGGAGATAAGTCATTTCGTGATGACATTGACTTGGATACGAGGACTTTTCTTGAATTATTACGGAATTCATCAACATTGCCAAAAACTTCTGCTCCTCCCCCAATGCTTTATCACCCAATTATTGAGGCAGCCATTCAAAATTGTGACACATTGATCTGTTTACATCCATCATCTAAAATTAGTGGGACAGTGCGATCAGCTCAAATTGCATCACAAGATTTTCCTTCTGCAGATATAAGAATTCTTGATACTCAGACGATTGCTTGCAATCTGGGAAGCATGGTTTTACTGGCAAATAAATGGGTAATAGAAGGCTTGGACACAAACTCCATCTTGAATCGTCTTGATAACCTAATCAAACAGCAGAGAATTTACTTCCAAGTAGATACACTTGAATATTTACATATAGGTGGAAGAATTGGTGGAGCAAGAGCATTAATCGGTGGCTTTTTGCAGATCAAACCAATCCTTACAATTAAAGATGGACAAGTAGAACCTTTTGAACAGCCACGGACAAAAAGCCGTGCTATTGCCAGATTGGTTGAAATTACTGTGGAGCAATGTCCTCCAGATCCTAATTCTCACCTATGTGTCATGCATGCTGATGCATACGAAGAGGCTCAATCCTTTGCAATTCAATTAAAGGAGTTAATGGATTACAAAGAAATACCCATCTATGAAATTCCGCCAGCGATAATTGTTCATGCTGGACCCAAAGTTATAGGTGTTGGTTTTTTTGTTACCACCTGAAGTCCATCACAACAAGTTAAGATATAATTCCACAAGGTCCTGCTTGAGGATTAAGAAAACGAATTATTTAGATAGTGTTTTTTTGCCACAACCCCGCAATAAATTCGTTGCCAAGCAGGTATTTCGCTATGCACCAAAATTTTTATTGGTGTAGTCCTATAACCGGAAAGGTTAGCGCATGGGCTCTGGTATATTTTTTTACCATAGTTGACGAGGATGAGGGTTCCCTGCCTCGCAGCAGGGTTAATTCTGACTAATACTCAGGAGAAAATCGAAAGATCAGCGGAAGCCCTCTGGGAGTGCCAATCCCAACACCTTTCCCTCCAATTTAATAAACTGCCAACAATCCTATCAGGTAACTTATAGGCAAAAAAGCAGTATTGGCAAGATCACTGGAGGGCTTCTATGTGTGGTATTGTTGGTTATATTGGACCGCGAGATGCAACACCTCTTATTCTTAATGGATTAAAGAGGCTTGAGTATCGCGGCTATGATTCCGCTGGAATAGCTATCATTCAAGATGGCAAGATCATAATCCGCCGTGACTCAGGAAAACTCGAACGTCTCGAAAAATTAATCCAAGCTTCTCCAATTAACGGAACACCAGGAATTGGACATACACGTTGGGCAACACATGGTGCACCAAGTGCCCGTAACGCTCATCCTCATTTAGGGAATTTGGGGAAAGTCGTTGTTGTTCACAATGGGATCGTTGAAAATTTCCTCGAATTACGTGATGAACTTGCAAGTGAAGGTACGGATTTTAAATCTGATACAGATACCGAGATAATCGTTCAACTCGTAGAACATCACCAGGCTTCTGGGCTTCGATTAGAGGATGCTGCCAGAAAAACCTTTAACCAGATCCAGGGGGCACATGGAATTGTTTTGCTTTCATCAGATGAACCTGACCATATTATCTGTGCCCGCATTGGAAATGCCGGTGGTGTTGTTATCGGTTTAGGCGAAGGAGAAAATTTCATCGCATCAGACATACCTGCTATCTTGGATCATACTCGAAAAGTGATTTTTCTCGAATCGCGCCAAATGGCCATCGTAACTCGAGAATCGGTTCGCGTAGAAACGCTGGAAGGAATAACGGTTGAATCACAAATTCACTCCATTGCGTGGGATTCGGTCTCTGCAGAAAAAGGAGAATTCCGACATTTCATGCAAAAGGAAATCCATGAACAAGTTCGCTCTTTAACCGATACACTTGCTGGAAGGGTCGATCTTAAATCTGGAAAAATCAGGTTGCCAGAATTAAACCTAACACCAGACCTTGCCAAACAAATCAATAAGATATATATCGTTGCGTGTGGAACTGCAGCTTATGCAGGGATGGTGGGAAAATATCTGATCGAGAAAATTGCACGGATTCCATGTGAATTGGAAATTGGATCAGAATTTCGCTATCGTGACCCCATCATTGACTCACATACTGTCGTTCTTGCCATCAGCCAATCAGGAGAGACAGCTGATACATTGGCAGCCATGGAAGAAGGGAGACGAAAAGGAGCTACTTTATGGGCTATCGTAAACGCAATTGGCTCTCAAGCTATGCGAATTTCCGACGGTTTTATCGCCATGCAATCAGGTCCGGAGATAGGGGTTGCATCTACCAAAGCATTCACAGCTCCACTAATCGATCAGTACATGCTCGCCATATTATTGGCAGATCTGCGAGAAACAATTGACTCAAAAACCCGATTTTCGCTTGTTTCAGACCTACGATTGGTACCAGACTTTGTCAGTCGGGTTTTAAACAAGGAACCTGAGATCGAAAAGATTTCCTTTGTGTTCAAAGATATCCGTAATTGCCTATATCTGGGTCGGGGTATAAACATGCCAATTGCATACGAAGGAGCATTAAAACTAAAAGAAATATCCTACATTCATGCTGAAGGATACCCTGCCGGCGAGATGAAGCATGGCCCCATTGCATTAATAGATGAGAATATGCCAGTTGTATGCCTGGCGCCCAAAGATCCATGGCATGAGAAAATGATCAGTCAAATCCAACAAGCCAAAGCTCGAGGTGGAATTGTAATTGCAGTTGCCACTGAAGGGGATGAGCTAATAATACCTTTAGCAGATCATGTTCTTTGGGTTCCTGATACTCCATGGATGTTATCACCTGCAATCATTGTAATTCCCCTCCAAATGCTTGCTTATCATATTGCTGCTTTACGAGGTTTGGACGTCGACCAACCGCGCAACCTTGCAAAGAGCGTTACCGTCGAATAGATTCGGTAAAAATTTATGTTTCTTCCTACAACTCATCAAGACATGAAAAAACTGGGTTGGGATTCCCTCGATGTGATCCTGGTAACCGGAGACAGCTATATTGATAGTCCATATATCGGTATAGCTATAATTGGAAAACTGCTTCTAAAACATGGCTATCGTGTTGGAATTATCGCCCAACCTGATAAATATTCCACTGAAGATATAGGACGACTCGGTGAACCAAATTTGTTTTGGGGTGTTACCGCTGGTTGTGTTGACTCCATGGTTGCAAACTATACTGCTTTGAAGAAAAAACGCCGATCGGACGACTACACTCCAGGCGGGATTAATAATCGACGACCTGACAGAGCAAGTATCGTTTATTCCAACCTTATTCGCAGGTTATCTAATCTGAATCACCCACAAACTCATGCCAAACCAATTTTACTTGGCGGTATCGAAGCCAGTCTGCGTCGCATAGCACATTATGATTTCTGGGATAATAGAATAAGGCGATCACTCTTGCTCGATGCAAAAGCAGATTTCCTTCTTTATGGTATGGCAGAATTATCCATCCTAGAGTTTTCTGAATGCATCAAGAATGGGAGCGACCCAAATCTGGTTAATGGATTATGCTATATATCAAACAAAAAGCCTGGAGAATATCTGGAATTACCTTCATTTGAAGAAGTAATAGAAGATAATAAATCTTTTATCCAAATGTTCCACACCTTTTATCAAAATAATGATCCGCTAAGTGCAAAAGGGCTTGTACAAAAACATGCAGACCGATATCTTGTTCAAAATCCACCTTCCAAGTACCAAACCCAAGGTGAACTTGATGAAGTTTATGCCCTTAATTATGAGTATGGTCAACACCCGTATTACGAACAGTTCGGACCAGTTAAAGCGTTAGAAACTATCCGATTTTCCATATCCACCCACCGAGGTTGCTATGGGGAATGCAATTTTTGTGCAATTGGTGTTCATGAAGGGCGAACAGTCCGTTGGCGAAGTCAGGAATCGATTTTAGCTGAAGCCGAATTATTAACCCGAATTGAGGGGTTTAAGGGGTATATCCAGGATATTGGTGGTCCGACTGCTAATATGTATGGCTATGAGTGCAGTAAAAAACTCAAATCTGGAGCATGTCAGGATCAACGTTGCCTCTCCCCGGATGTTTGTCCAGCTCTAAAAGTGACCCATTTACCAAACATAAAATTATTAAAACAGATCCGGAATATCAAGGGGATAAAGAAAGTTTTTATATCTTCAGGAATTCGTTATGATTTACTTTTCTCTGATGGAAATTATTGCGATGATTATTTTCACGAATTAACAAATCATCATGTTTCAGGTCAACTAAAAATTGCCCCCGAGCATTCAGAAAAAAAAGTTTTAGATAAAATGGGAAAACCTGATCATAAAAATTTGCTTCGATTCAAAGATAAATTTGATGACTTTTCCAGAACAGCCGGGAAAAAACAATTTCTTACATACTATCTTATCGCGGCACACCCTGGTTGTGATGAATCCGATATGCAGAAATTAAAAACATTCACCAGTATGAAATTGAATATTAAGCCTGAGCAAGTGCAAATCTTCACACCGACCCCATCCACATATTCTACCTTGATGTATTATACAGAGCAGGATCCTTTCACAGGTGAATCTGTTTTCGTAGAAAAAGACCCTGAGCGCAAACAAAAACAAAAAGAAATAATCATACAGAATAATGGATAATTTATTTGCAGTCGTTACTCCTGGGCTCGAACATATCGCATTGAATGAAATGCATTTATTAGGTTTAAACACTGGAACAAAAGAAAATGGTGGTATTTCATTCACGGGGGATATAAAAGCAATTTATCAATCCAACCTAAATTTAAGAACTGTTAGTCGAATTCTGGTCCGCCTTGGGAATTTCCATGCGTCTGCATTTTCTGAATTACGCAAAAAAGCAAGCAGATTACCGTGGGAGAAATTCATTTTTCCTGGGCAACCTGTATCAATTCGAGCATCTTGTCATAAATCGCGTCTATATCATTCCGATGGCGTTATTGAACGGGTTTTAGGAGCTCTGAGCGATAGGCTTGGATCAACTTCCATTAACTATAAACCAATTGATATGGAAGACAAATACCTGTATCAATTAATTATTGTCAGGTTATTAAATGATGAATGCACAATCAGTATTGATTCTTCAGGAGAATTGTTATACCGTAGAGGCTATCGATTTGCATCAGCCAAAGCACCAATTAGGGAAACCCTGGCAGCAGCAGCAGTATTGGCATCGGATTGGAATAAAATTGATCCCCTTCTTGATCCATTTTGTGGATCTGGGACCATTCCAATTGAGGCAGCATTATTGGCGAAGGGTACTCCACCAGGTCTACATCGGCAATTTGCTTTTATGCTATGGCCGAATTACAATAATTTAATTTGGGAGAATATGCTGGCTACTTTTCACTCCAAAATAAAAAGCAAATTGCCTATAATCCAGGCTTCAGACAGGGATGCCGGGGCTATTGAAATGTCAATTGCCAATGCCATGCGAGCAGGGGTGGAAGACATGATTGAATTTAATTGTAAGGCAATATCTTCTATTTTGCCTCCTCCTTCGCCAGGTTTTCTTGTCACTAACCCTCCATATGGATTTCGAGTAACCTCAAATAAAGATCTTCGTAATCTTTATGCGCAATTTGGTAATGTTGCCCGTGATCATTGCAGGAATTGGAATATTTCCATTTTATGCTCTGATTTGAATTTACTGGCTCAAACAAGAATCAATTTGGATACATCCATCCGATTTAATAATGGAGGTATTGGTGTCTTTCTGGGTAAAGGTATTGTCCTTTAATGCCCGATAAAACTACAATATAATATGCCCCTTTCATCCCGTTCAAGCTTTGATACTTGAGATATCTTAATTCCCACCAATTCTTCTACTAAGTATTTATCCATCAAGCAAAGTTCAGGATGCAGGTTGATAATCTTTCTGTATGGACAATTTCCAAATTTAATAAGGGGACCTGAATGGCTGGCTTCCCATTGAGCTTTATAATGGAGTTCATTCAGGTGCGTGACACCCATTGTCAATTTCTTGTTAATGGAGATTTTCGTCGTATTTACTCCTTTCCCCACCAGATACTTCGCAATCGCCTGAATTTTTATACCAAACTCTTCTTTAGATAAGTTGGAAAACCAAACCCAAAATATTCCTTCAATAAGAGTTTCAAGACCATCTTCCATAAAAACGCTACTAACTGCAAAAACTGTTTCTGGTCTCCCCCTTCCAATTTTTTTGCGGGAGTCAATTTTTTCAACCAATCCATCCGCTTTGAGAACTGCAATATGATGCCTGATACTCGCTGGTGTCATGCCCAGGAAATGATTGATCTCTGAAACAGTAACTAATTGGTGTTTTCGGATTACATCGAAAATTTTTTGTCGGGAAGTTATTTCCATAGTGTCATCTGTCATATTATAGTCATTTTCTTGAATTATGCAAATATATTTTTGCATAATTCAATTGACACGTCTTATCGGATAAACTATAATCCCGCGAGTTAGTTTTCAATCCAGATATTTTTAGGAGAATGCAGGATGGCTGTAAAAGATATCAATACACCTGGCTACGAAATCCCTGAAGAGATAGAAGGGCAGGTAGCAATCACAACACTCGATAAAATTTACAACTGGGGACGCAGTGCATCGGTCTGGCCGTTAATGTTCGCCCTTGCTTGTTGTGGAATCGAGTATATATGCGCTCAAGCCAGTAGATTTGACCTTTCCCGATTTGGGATGGAAGTTACACGCCCCAGTCCACGTCAAAGTGATCTGATGCTCGTTTCTGGCACGGTAACCAAAAAGATGATGCCAACAATCGTACGATTATACAATCAGATGCCCGAGCCAAAATACGTAATTGCGATGGGAGCATGTGCCTCTGGAGGTGGACCTTTCAAAGAGGGCTACAATGTTGTTTCTGGTGTTGATCGCTATATTCCTGTAGACGTTTACATCCCGGGTTGCCCCCCAACTCCACAGGCTTTGATCAATGGATTGATAAAACTACAAGAAAAAATAAGCAACCAATCCCTAAAATCAGTCAGGTGGTACCAAAAGGGTGAGGATCAAGTATCCATACCTGTTCCCATTCTTGGCCCAGATCTTATCGATCCGCGCAAAATCCCTCTTATCAAGAATCACGAGGCACAGGAGAAATTATCATGACTACACCTGCACCTGTCGAAATACTTGATTTCTCCACAATTTTTCCTGAATTCGTTAATGCAGATATCCGTCCAGGTTATTCTGGCTGGATTATCAATAAAGATCATTTAATCGAATTTGCTACAAAACTTCGGGATGTTTATGGATATGATCTTCTTACCTCTGTAACAGGTGTTGATTATCTTCCAGATGAAAAGATGGAAGTTGTTTATCATGCATTCAAAACAACCGGTGGTTCAGTTTTGAATTATAAGGTTCAGGTTCCACGTTTGGATCCTATCGAAATTCCTTCCCTCGTTCCTGTTTATCCAGGCGTAGAATTACAAGAGCGCGAAATATGGGATCTCTACGGTATTGTATTCACTGGACATCCAGACCTGCGTCGAATTCTTATGTGGGAAGGTTTTGCCGGACACCCCTTGCGAAAAGACTGGAAAGAAGCTTATTTCGAAGAAGAAAACAAACCTTTTAAATCAAGATGGCCTGATGGAAAAATTGTCCAAGCTGAGAATAATAATTTATTTAGCGATAATATTATTTACCCAACTGATTTTGATCCCGAAAAATGGATCCCAGAAGGGGAGGAAGCTCTCTATGGTGCTTTAGCTAAGTACGAATACACAAACAAGGATGGGATAAAAAGCGATAATATCGTTGTCAACCTGGGTCCTCAACATCCATCCACCCATGGTGTATTTCGAGTTTCCGCTGTTCTTGATGGTGAGATCATCGCCAATCTCAAACCAGTGATGGGTTATTTGCATCGGAATCACGAAAAAATAGGTGAACGAAATACATACTTACAAAACATGCCTTACACTGATCGTCTGGACTACTTATCATCTTTAAGCAACAACTTTGGATATGCATTAGCTGTAGAAAAATTAATGAATATCGAAGTTCCTGAAAGAGCCGAATATATCCGGGTGATCATGGCTGAACTCAATCGGATCACAAACCACTGTATGGCACTAGGTGCACTGTTTAATGACCTGGGAACCTTTTTCACACCATTGATATATTTACTTGAAGAACGAGAGCTAATCCTGGATATCTTTGAAGCTGTTACTGGATCCCGGATGATGTGCAATTATTTCCGATTTGGTGGTGTTGCTCGCGATCTACCTGCGGGTACGCTTGAAATGATCAAGGGTCTTGCATTTGAGAGATTACCCAAGAAAGTCGATGAGATCGATAGATTCATGAGCGAAAACGAGATCATCCGTTCTCGTGGAATTGGCCAGGGAGTTTTATCAGCTGAAGATGCAATTAAATATTCAGCAACCGGACCATTATTACGTGCCTCGGGTGTCCCTTATGATATTCGTAGAGCTGATCCATATAGTATCTATGAACGCTTCGATTTTGACGTTGCCGTCCGTCAAAATGGCGACATTTTCGACCGCTATATGGTCCGTCTTGATGAAATGCGTCAGAGTATTCGCATCATTCAACAAGCTATTAAAGGTTTACCGGGAGGTGAAATTCAAACAGGAAAACCGCAATACCAAGTTCGAGTTCCAGCTGGAGAATCCTACGGTAGAGTTGAAAGCCCTAAAGGTGAACTTGGTTTTTACATCATTTCAACCGGAAAGCCGAATCCTTGGCGCTACCATGTTCGGGCACCATCATTTATTAATTTAACCCCATATGGTCATATGTGTGTTGGACAGAAGATTGCGGATATCGTGGCTATTCTTGGTTCTATTGATATTGTTCTTGGTGAAGTTGATCGGTAGGAGAAGAGCATGTACGGTAAAGGAATACTCAAAGGTTTAGGTGTTACATTAAAACGCTATATAGAAACATACGTTGATGATATCCGCTGGATGGGTAAACGTTATTATAAAGCTGAAGGTATTGCACATCGTTCAAGCAAAGACGCAAAAGGAATATTCACAATTCAATATCCAGAGGAAATATTACCCTCTCCAGAAGAATTTCGGTTTTTACCTTTCCTTGTTTATGATGAAGGTGATAATGGAGAACATACCATCCGTTGCACAAGCTGTGGAATATGTGCTAAAGTTTGCCCACCACAGTGCATTTGGATCGTTCGCACAACAAACCCAGCAACAGGTCGTCCCATCCCCGATCCTTCAGAATTTTATATTGATGCAGATATTTGCATGAATTGTGGATTATGTGCAGAATATTGTCCATTTGACGCCATCAAGATGGATCATGCTTATGAATTGGCTTCTTATTCGCGAAATATTATGAACCTGCAAACTCTTTCAAAATCTGCGACATATTATGAAAAAATCCGACCGATCAATGCTACAAAAGAAAATCAAGCGCGTGCAGCCAAACTTGCAGCTCGAACCGCAGCAACTATAAAAACCGAATAAATCAGAAACCAATCAGTATCTGAATAATTGTTGTATGTAAATAAACAATAGCTTGTCACTTTCCAAAATGAATAAGTGCGGAACCGAATTGCTCTTCCCGGCTGATATTATCCCTTCACTAAAAAATATACGCGGAGAGCGATGGAAATTGTTGATAAGAGAAATAGAGTCACTGTCGCCTGACACTCTAGAAATACTAGCTTTCACATTGACCATGGTGCGAATCGGAAACTGTCTTTACTGCAATTCCAGTTCTTACAGGGCATTGCATGGTTGTCAACAATGTGCCAGACATGCCCTGAATCGTTTTCGGGGATCAGATGATGATCTTGAAAATTTATATAAAATGGCGAAAATTGAAGTAGAAGATTACCTAAAAAAAAGGAAAACTATGACGAATTTAATCAGCAAGGATAGCGTATTTGCCGCTTTATCAAAAGTTCAGGAACCTGAACTACATAAAGATCTAGTTACATTAAATATGATCCAGAATTTAGAGATCGAGGATAATACTGTATCTTTCTCGATAATTCTGACAACTCCAGCCTGCCCATTGAAAAGTTTAATCGAAAAACAAGCACGCACAGCTGTTCAGGCAATTCCAAATGTGAAAACTATTAACATTAAAATGGATTCCAATGTACCCAGCGATGGCCGGGATAGAGGTCTCTTAAAAACCCCGATACGCAACGTAATTGCTGTTGCATCAGGAAAAGGGGGTGTTGGAAAAAGCACAGTATCAGCCAACCTTGCTATAGCATTAGCAAAAAGTGGTGCGCGTGTTGGATTAATGGATGCTGATATTTATGGCCCCAATATTCCAACCATGATGGGTATAAATCACATGCCTGCTCCACAAGAGAGCAAGCTTATTCCAGCAGAATCATATGGAGTAAAAATAATGTCAATGGGTTTCCTTGTGAAACCCGGACAACCACTGATTTGGCGTGGCCCCATGCTTGTTTCTGCTCTTAAACAATTCATTACTGATGTCGAATGGGGTGAGCTGGATTACCTGATCGTAGATCTACCCCCGGGAACCGGAGATGTACCACTTAGCCTTGCACAGGCTTTACCTCTCAGTGGAGTGGTTATCGTTACAATACCACAAAGTGTATCCTTGGAAGATGCCAGTCGCGGTCTTGAAATGTTTAGAACACTTGAAGTTCCAATATTAGGAGTCGTTGAGAACATGCGCGGGGATATGTTTGGTGCAGGAGGCGGGGAAGATATGGCAAATATTGCCAAAGTCCCATTCCTGGGTGCTGTACCCATGGAATCAGGTGTGCGAATCGGAGGCGATACCGGAGAGCCGATTTTGGTAACCAATCCTGACTCAGAAGCTGGAAAAGCGCTTCAAGCTATAGCTGAACAGGTGGCTGCAAAAATAAGCATTGCAGCTCATAATAAGTCTATACCTGAAATCAATATTATTTAATACCTTCTACAAGGGTATAATCCTTTTTATGGAACCTATAATTGTTGGAGTTCGATTCCAAGAAATTGGCAAAGTGTATCATTTTGATGCCTCCCAAGTTGAAGGTATTCAAGTTGGAGATCGGGTGATAGTAGATACAACTCGTGGGCATCAACTCGGTGAAGTTACACTTTTGGTGGAAAATTCAGTTCATCCGAATGATAATAATTTGAAGCAAGTAGAGAGGCGTGCGACTACCCGTGATCTGGTTTTGCGAAAATCCTGGCAAAATAAGGAGGTTGAAGCATTAATTAATTGCCGTGAAAGATCTGCACAATTACGCTTACGTGGTGTAAAAATAATTGCTGCTGAATTTAATTATGACGGTTCAAGACTTACCTTTATGTATAATTGTGAAACTGAGGAAAAGGTTGAATTAAAATCTTTGCGCCAGGATATGGGAAAACAGTATCCGGGTTCGCAAATTGATATGCGTCAAATTGGTCCTAGAGATGTTGCCAAGATCCTTGGTGGAATGGGGGCTTGTGGACTTGAGAAACGTTGTTGCTCCAAATTTCTAACTGATTTCAGCCCAATTTCAATAAAGATGGCTAAAGAACAAGGAATCTCTCTAACACCTGCAGAGATCACGGGAATGTGTGGACGATTACGTTGTTGCCTTTATTATGAATATGAAAATTACCTGGCAGCACGAAAAGAATTACCCAAGCGTGGCAAACGAGTAATTACTCCAAAAGGCGAAGGCAAGGTTTCTTATATAAATCTGATTACAAAATTTGTCGTTGTTGATTTACCGGAAATTGGTAAAACAGAATTTCCAAGCGATGAATTAGAACCATGGGATGAATTAGAAGCCCTTCGACGAAAATCTCAGGAATCCTGTCAAAACGGAGATGGTGAGTGCGATTGTGGGAAAACGCCAAACACGGATGGTAAATAAGACTCAGAATCATCAAGAATGGGGGAATTGGATTGATCATAAGAAAATCCTTGTCATTCTTGCGCATCCTGATGATCCCGAGTTTTTCTGTGGTGCTACTTTAGCAAGGTGGGTAAAACAGGGGCATGAGGTTCATTATTGTTTGCTTACCTGCGGAGACAAGGGTTCGAATGACCTTGATAAATCCTCTGATCAGATATGTAAGATCAGACATGAAGAACAACATGCAGCAGCTTCAGTTATTGGTGCAACCTCAGTCCAATTTCTTGATTTACCAGATGGATACATCCTTCCGAGTATAGAATTGCGTCGTAGTATCGTTCGGGTAATTCGGCAGGAAAAACCAGATATTCTCGTAACTTGCGATCCAACAAATTTATTCCCAAGCGGTTCCTACAGGTTAAATCATGCAGACCATCGCTATGCCGGCCAGGTTGTTTTGGACGCAGTATTTCCCGCTGCTGGAAATATCCATTTTTTTCCCGAACTTTTCAAGGAGGAACGATTAGAACCTCATTCTCCGAAAGAAGTATGGATATCACTAACCAGTAATCCTGATGTTACCATTGATGTAACAGATACTTGGGACATTAAATTGAACGCATTATTAGAACATAAAAGTCAAATTGGGGATCCTGTTAAATTCATTGAGAGAATTCGAAACTGGAGAACTAGCGGAAGCACTGAAACTAATCCTCGTTATGAGGAAAATTTCCGATTGATCAAGTGGGATTAGTGCAATTTTTCAGGAGATGAAAATGATCGATTACATTAAAGAAGCTCAAGAGCTATTTCCTTATACACAATCGATGCGAAGAGATTTCCATCAGCACCCGGAATTAGGATTTTGTGAAAAACGTACATCAGAAATAATCGCTCGTGAACTAACTAATCTCGGTCTGAAAGTATTTACTGGAGTTGCAGAAACTGGAGTTGTTGCTCTCTTAGAAGGTGAAAAACCTGGACCGGTCGTGCTAATTCGAGCAGATATGGATGCTTTGCCCATACAAGAAGAGACCAACGCAGAATATGCATCCATCGTCCCTGGAGTCATGCATGCTTGTGGTCATGATGGGCATTCAGCAATTTTACTTTCAGTAGCAAAAATTTTACACGCCAATAAAGGTGAAATGCCTGGTACAGTAAAATTCGTTTTTCAACCTGCTGAAGAAGGTCTAGGTGGAGCAGAGCGTATGCTCATCGATGGTGTTCTGAAAAATCCTATTCCAGATGTGACCCTTGCATTACATCTTTGGAATGAAAAACCTGTTGGTTGGATTGGAGTCTCCCAGGGTTCTTCAATGGCAGGAGCAGAAATATTTAAAATTAAAATCCGAGGTAAAGGTGGCCATGGAGCCGCGCCACATCTGGCTATTGATCCTATTCTAGCTTCTGCTCAAATTATTACCGCTTTGCAAAGCATTACTTCTCGTAATATTCCACCTTTAAAATCTGCAGTTGTGAGTGTTTGTACAATAAATGGTGGTGAAGCTTTTAATGTAATTCCACAAGAAGTTCTGCTAGCTGGCACTATCCGAACTTTTGACCTGGATATACGCGAAAAGGTACTTGAACGTTTTGAGGTGATTGTGTATGGAATGGCAGAAACCATGGGATGCCAGGCAGAAATAGAATTGAATCGACTCACTCCAGCAGTAATCAATAATTCTGGAATTTCGGATCGAATTAGAAAGATCGCGCAAACCTTATACCCAACATCCGAAGTAGATAATAAGAATTACATTACAATGGGATCAGAAGACATGGCATTCCTAATGGAATTAGTACCAGGCTGTTTCTTCTTTATCGGATCCGCAAATAGCGATAAAAATCTCGACGCAAGCCACCACCACCCCCTCTTTGATTTTGATGAGCAGGCTTTACCTCAAGCTGTCGCAATTATGACTGCTACTGCCATGGATGTTCTCAAAAACCCATTAAGGTAGCTAATTTCTGTTGATAATTACAAGAATCTTAGTTAAACCAAATAATAGATTAGAACTATTGAAAGCTTGAAGAAATCCTCTATTTCGTTAATGTGAAAATATTTTATTGATTTTCTTATTGATTTTCCTTGACTGATTTATTTTAAATGGTAAAATAGATTAATCTGATTAATTTAAATTACTATGACACAAGATATTAAACCATTTGACCCATTATCCAAATTTGCCAAATTCCTGGCAAATCATGACCGAGAAGGTTCTCTGAGTTTGCCACCTCTCTCCCAGCTTAGCGAAACACTTAACCTTAGTGTCGCCAGCCTTCGAGAGCAGTTGGAAGTTGCCAGAGCTCTCGGCTTGGTTGATGTCCGTCCAAGAAAAGGGATTCAGAAATTACCGTATAGATTTTCACCTGCCGTTCGCCTAAGTTTAGCCTATGCCTTGGAGAACGATATCTCCCACTTCGAAGAATTCGCCGATCTCCGCAAGCATATCGAAGAAGCCTACTGGTACGAAGCAGTTGCCAAACTTACTGATGATGACCTCGCCTATCTGACCTCTTTGATCGATCGTGCTACTAATAAACTCAACAGCGACCCCATTCAAATTCCTCATGCTGAACATCGTGATTTACATTTAACTATTTATAAAAGATTAAATAACGAATTTGTATATGGATTATTGGATGTTTATTGGGATGTATATGAATCCATTGGATTAAATGTATATACAGGTTTAACTTATTTTCAAGAAGTCTGGCAATTCCATCGTCAAATAGTAGGTGCGATTTGCAACAAAGATTTTGACTTGGGGTATCGTTTGCTTCTGGATCACACGGATCTGCTTTACCATCGACCAAAAGATCTTGTTAATACTTAATTAAGTATCTTCCTTTCAAAAGGAAGAAGGAGTTTTTTATGCCAGAACAAAGAAAGAATATCAATGATTTTTCAATCACCATCGCCACCGTTAATGGGTCGGGTAGTCAAACAGCTAATACAACTTTATTGCGCGCCTTATTTAAAATGGGAATACCAGTATCTGGAAAAAATTTATTTCCTTCAAATATCCAAGGCTTGCCAACGTGGTATACCATCCGGGTAAGTAAAGAAGGTTATACAGCACGCCGTGATGAGCACGAAATTGTTATCTGCATGAATCAAGCTTCTTTTATTAAAGACCTTGCCGGTGTTCTACCGGGTGGTGCCTTTTTTTATGCCGACAACATAAGTTACCCAGTAAATCGCACAGATATCTCTGTTTACAAAATGCCCATCAAGGAATTAATAAAAACTGCTGATGTATCCCCAGCGTTACGTGATTATATTGCGAACATGATTTATGTTGGAGTTTTGGCATATATTCTAGGTATTGAAATTGAAAAAATACAATCAGCACTTGAATTTCATTTTAAAGGCAAACCCAAGCCTATCGAATCAAATATTAAAATGGTAAAAGCTGCTGCTGAATGGGCTGCCACCAACCTTAATAAGTCAGATCCATATTGGGTTGAACCCATGGATAAGACCAAAGGGTTGATCATGGCAGATGGTAATACTGCAGCAGCATTAGGTGCCATTTATGGAGGCGTCCAATTTGCGGCCTGGTATCCCATCACCCCTGCTTCAAGTCTGGCAGAATCCCTGAATGAATATCTTCCCAAACTAAGGAAAAACGCTGAGGGTAAACATACTTATGCTGTTGTGCAGGCAGAAGATGAATTATCTGCAATTGGTATGGCAGTAGGCGCAGGTTGGGCAGGTTTGCGTTCTATGACTTCCACATCCGGACCTGGCTTGAGCCTGATGACAGAATATGCCGGATTGGCATATTTTGCGGAAGTTCCAATTGTTGTTTGGGATGTTCAACGAATTGGACCAAGTACAGGATTGCCAACTCGAACATCACAAGGCGATTTGACCTTTACATATTTTATGGGGCATGGTGATACCCAGCATGTAATTCTATTACCCGGTTCGGTTAATGAATGTTTCGAATTCGGTGGTACAGCATTAGATCTGGCTGAACATCTTCAAACTCCTATATTTGTACTGAGCGATCTTGATCTCGGGATGAATCAATGGATGACAGATGCCTTTAAATATCCTGATAAACCTTTGGATCGCGGAAAGGTTTTATGGGAAGCAGATTTGGAAAACGGTCATAAAGATTGGCAGCGGTATCGTGATGTTGATGGAGATGGAATTCCCTACAGAACTGTGGCTGGGAATCGACACCCCAAAGCTGGCTATTTTTCGCGTGGTACCGGCCATGATGAGAAGGCTGTTTACAGTGAAGATCCAGATGTTTGGGTAACCAATATGGATAGATTGAGACTTAAATACAATACGGCTCGGTCAATCGTCCCGAAGCCAATCCTTGATGCTTCGGAAAATTCCAACATCGGAATCATTACTTTTGGATCTAATGAACCTGCTGTTTACGAGGCACGCTCAATTTTAAAACAGGACGGATTATCAAGTGATTATCTTCGAATAAGAGCACTGCCTTTCACTGATGAAGTTGCCGATTTTGTTCATACACATGAAAGAGTTTATATCGTTGAAACAAATCATGATGGCCAAATGAACCAATTAATAACCATTGAAATGCCAGATCAAGCATTAAAATTCCGTTCAATCTGCCTGGATAATGGCTTATCATTATCTGCTCGTTGGGTACATGACAGGATTCAAGGAATGGAGGCTAATTAACATGGTTACAAACATATCAAATACAAACCATATTGGTTTAACTAAAAATGATTACAAAGGTCTCCCATCCAGTTTGTGCCAAGGGTGTGGTCATAACTCAATCTCCAATCAAATCATTTCAGCCTGTTATGAATTAGGGCTCGTACCTGAAGAGATATTAAAATTTAGTGGTATTGGCTGTTCCAGCAAGAGTCCTGCTTATTTTCTGAATCGCTCTTTTGGTTTTAATAGCCTGCATGGACGAATGGCTCCTCTTGTTACAGGAGCAATTTTTGCTGATACGGGTTTAAAAGCTCTAGGAATTTCGGGAGATGGAGATACTGCATCTATAGGAATGAGTGGATTTAAACACATGATGCGGAGAAATACTCCCATGGTCTATATTGTAGAGAATAATGGTGTTTATGGCTTAACAAAAGGGCAATTTTCTGCAACTGCTGAAGTTGGATTAAACCTTAAACATCAAGGGACTAATCCATACATGCCAGTAGATGTTTGCATGGAGGCGATCATTTCAAACGCCACATTTGTGGCACGTTCCTTTGCTGGTGATGCCAAACAAGTAAAAGAACTTATCAAAGCAGCTCTAAATCACAATGGTGTTGCGATTTTAGACATTATCAGCCCTTGTGTAACTTTTAATAACCAGGTAAATGCTTTCCATTCCTATACCTGGGGAAAAGACCATGAAGCACCGCTACACGAAATATCATTTGTTCCAATACTTGACGAAATTATACTAGAAGACGATTTTTTACCAGGAACTGTAACTGAAGTATGCCTGCATGACGGAAATATGATCGTACTAAAGAAACTTGAAAAAGATTACGATCCCACAGACAGATGGCAAGCTCTCCACATGCTCGAAGAATCGCAACAGAACAATTGGCTTGTAACAGGGTTAATTTATATTGAATGCGATAGACCATCATTAACTGAACTGCACAATCTGCCTGCTACTCCATTAAATAGATTAACAGAAAAAGATCTTCGCCCTTCTCCAGAGACGCTTGATCAAATTAATGCAAATATGTTGTGAACAATTTCCAATTAGAAACAAAGGCGAGGACTGCTCTCCTTTGTTTTTGAATTGCTTCTTGGTTGTTATCTTTTATCTATTTTATGCAACAAAATCATATTTGGGGGAACTTTTGAACCTACCGGATATCCAAATATCATTACGACTTGCTGCCCAGGCAAAACCAATCCAGACGAAATTAATTCGGTTTCTACACAACTGATCATTCCTTCCACATTTCTAACCAATGGTACTTTTTGTGGAAGGACACCCCACAATAATGAAAGTCGCTGATAAATTTTTTCCTCTGGCGTGAAGGCGACAATTGGCACGAGGGGTCTCATCTTTGCCATAAGATAAGCAGTCTGACCGGAGCGTGTAAAAACGGCAATAGCTGCGACATCTTTTGCATGAGCCAATTCACGAGCTGCCTCCAAAATAGCAATTCCTTCATTAATCTCTGAACTTTGATTTTCCTGTTGATACCCCCATTCCTGATAGGCTGCTTCTGATTGACGAATGATACGATCCATTATGGAGATGGTTTCTACCGGATAATTGCCAATTGCGGTTTCCCCTGATAACATGACCATATCTGATCCATCAAATATTGCATTAGCGACATCCGAGGCTTCAGCTCGAGTCGGGTTTGATTCATTAATCATCGACTCCAGCATCTGGGTTGCGGTAATCACCAATTTGTTCATATTATTGGCAGTTCTGATGATTTTTTTTTGCGCCACTGGTACATCTTCAAGATCCATCTCCACCCCTAAATCCCCCCTAGCCACCATTACCCCATCAGATACATCGATAATTTCTTTCAGATTCGCCAACGCTTCAGGTTTTTCCAATTTGGCGATCAATAATGGATTCTGGTTTTTCGAATTTTTTTTTATGATTTGACGGACACGAATAACGTCTTCTGCATTTCTTACAAATGATATTGCTATTGCGTCAACTCCCATTGATAACCCAAAGGCAAGATCGGCCTCATCTTTTTTTGTTACAGCAGGAATACCGAGATTAATACCTGGCAAATTGATACCTTGTTGGGAGGATAGGTGTCCTCCTTCCTTTACTTTCGTAGTTATTGCTTTGTCTGATGATTTTGTAACTTCAAGCTTAATGCTGCCATCATTCATCAATATGTTATCCCCTACATTTACCATTAGATATAACTCTGGAATATCCACTGGGATTTCTTTGCCATTTTCTTCCATAAAATACTTCTGCGGCACCAAAGTCACGTATTGGCTACTTTCAAGAAAAATAGGGGAATTTAAGTTGCCTATGCGCAGTTTCGGTCCTTGTAGATCTTGAAGAATACCTACAGGAGAACCTAATTTTTCGGATATTTTTCTAGTATTAATTATTACAGCCTGGTGTTCTTTTTGTGAACCATGTGAAAAATTCAATCGAACCACATTCATTCCCGCAATAATTAATTTCTCAAGTGAAGTGTAATCTTGAGAAGCAGGACCAATTGTGGCAACAATTTTACATTTGCGCATTAATACCCTGAAATACTACATTAAATATAGTTTAACTTTCTGGCTTCATTTTCAAGATCAGTTCTAAAATCTGGATGAGCGATATTGATGAGAGACAATGCACGTTGTCGAATTGATTTTCCATATAGATCAGCTACTCCATATTCTGTAACAATATACCTTACATGATTGCGGGATGTAACAACCCCTGCCCCTTGTTTAAGCATGGTAGCAATCCGACTGACTCGGGTTCCGTCTCGCAATACTGTTTCACTTGGCAAAGCAATAATTGGGACACCACCTTTGGATCGCGAAGCTCCATATATGAAATCCATCTGACCTCCAACTCCACTGTAGAGCTTTGGTCCTATGCTGTCTGCGCAAACCTGGCCTGTGAGGTCAACTTCAATGGCAGAATTAATAGCAACCATTTGGTCGTTTTGCGAAATAACAAAGGGATCGTTGACATATTCTGTTCTATGAAGTTCTATTAGAGGATTATCATCTATCCAATTGTAAAGTTTAATTGTTCCCAAGACAAAACCAGCTACTATTTTTCCTGGATGAAGTGTTTTACGCGCGTTAGTGATTACTCCTGCTTCCACCAATCCAATCACACCGTCTGAAAATAACTCAGAGTGAACTCCAAGATCTTTTTTCTGATACAGGTATTTTAATACTGCATCAGGGATCGCACCAATTCCCATTTGCATGGTTGCCCCATCCGGAATCATTTCAGCGATAATTCCTGCGATCTTATCAATTACTTCAGATGGTCCATCTTCACTCATAGGCATTTCTGGAATTGGATAATCAACTGGAACAATATAGTTTAATCTACTAACATGGAGAAAAGAATCTCCCAAAGTCCGCGGCATTTTCTCGTTTACCTCGGCAATAATTATTTTTGCAGATTCAGCCGGTGATTTTGTCAGCCCAACTTCTACCCCCAAGCTACAAAATCCATGCTCATCTGGTGGAGAGACATGTATCAATGCAACATCAATCGGTAAAATACCGCGTTTAAATAAGAGAGGAAATTCAGATAATAATACCGGTGTAAAATCAGCTCTCCCATCATGAACTGCTTTTCGAATATTGGCACTAATAAAGAATGTATTTACTCTTAAATGGCCTTCCATATCAGTTGAAACGTAATCTGCTGACCCGGTGGTTAATGCCTGGCAAATTTCAACATCATGTAAATTCGGGGCGTATTTTACCAATGCAGCTAGAATTGTTTGAGGAACAGATACATTTCCTGTTAGGAATAACCGGTTTCCCGAGACAATCGCCTTGACAGCTTCCTCTGGTTTTACAATACGTGATTGGTATTGACTATTCCAATCCACTGGAACCTCCTCCGCTTGTTAATCTATACAAATGCCTGAGTTCTCCATGGTAAGTGTTTACGGCAGCTTCGATAGCTTTGTTGTTTTCGATCGCTTTATCGATCCCATTGTTTACAAGCTCCAGGAGATATGGAATAACCGCATTGACATATGCATGGGTTGCTGTTCTTGCAATCACTCCCGGAATATTCGGAACACAATAATGAATCACGCCTTCTTCAACAAAAGTTGGATTTTCATGATTGGTGGGTCGAGATGTTTCAATACATCCGCCCAAATCAATGCTGACATCAATAATAACTGCACGGGGTTTCATTTTTTGAACAATGCTTCTGGGCACGATAATTGGAGAACGCTCTCCTGATCTTAACACCGCACCAACAACAACATCGGCATAACTGCATACTCGTTCAATATTCCGATTAGTAGACATTAGTGTTACAACGGATGGAAAACGATCATTCATTTTTTGTAGAGCATCCATCTTATTGTCCAAAACGGTTACATGAGCTCCTAAACCGATAAAAGCGCGCGCTGAATTTGTTCCTACAACCCCAGCTCCAAGAATAACAACTTCTGCAGGAGGTACTCCTGGTACACCACTTAATAAAATCCCTTTGCCCCCCAAATTACTTTGCAATAAACGCGCTGCGATCTGGGCTGTCATCAGACCGCAAACCTCACTGAAAGGTCTTAGAACCGGTAATGATCCATCTGCCAGTTGAATTTGCTCAAATGCTATGGAAGTAATATTATTTTCCAATAAGTGGTCAATCTTATCCTGTCTGGCAGATGCCAATAACAGATAACCTGCCAGGGCTGAACCATGAGGAATAATATCCAGCTCCTCCTGAACAGGTCTTTGAACTTTCACAAGCAAATCTGATCGACCAAAAACTTCATCCATCAGATAAACAATATTCGCACCTGCTTTTTCATATTCCAGATCGCTGAAACCTGCTCCCAATCCTGCGCCATGCTCTACAAAGCAGGAATTTCCTGCACAACAGAGAATTTCTACTCCTGATGGCGATAAACCCACCCGATATTCAAAAGGCCGTCGCTCTTTAGGGATTCCAATATTCATTTTTCATCTCCATTATTCCAATATTCTGATAAACAAAAATAAATTATTTCCGAAACCTACTTCATCCTTAAGACATAACGGATATGTGGTAAAGCCCAATCTATTGTGTCCTTATCGATCACCAACGGAGGTGCAAAACGAATAATATTCTCATGAGTCTCCTTGGCTAATATGCCATGTTCTTGAAGTTTCTCACAAAATCGTCTTGCTCCGCCTGCATTAGAATTTAGAACCACGCCTATGAATAAACCTCTCCCTCGAACTTCTTTGATATTCTCACTTGAAATTTCAGATAATTGATCCTTAAAATATTCACCAAGAATGGCAGAATTTTCAATCATTTTTTCGTCCACCAACACTTTTATTGCTTCCCTGGCAATTGCGGCAGCCAAAGGATTCCCACCAAAAGTTGAACCATGTTCTCCCGGTGTAAATAGCCCTAATAGAGGTTGATCTGCCACAATAGCAGAAACTGGATAAAATCCACCCGAAAGAGCTTTTCCAATAATAGTAATATCAGGGCGAACTTCTTCATGTTGGCAGGCAAAAAGCTTTCCTGTCCGTCCCAAGCCGGTTTGAATTTCATCGGCAATAAATAACACGTTATTTTCTTTACATAAATTTGCAACTATTCTTAAATACCCATCTGGAGGAACAATGACACCTGCTTCACCTTGTATTGGCTCCAATAGAACTGCAGCAGTATTTGAGTTTATTGACCCTGCGATCGCCTCAGCATCCCCATATGGAACAGAAACGAAACCAGGAGTAAATGGCCCAAAATCATCCCTGTACAAGGATTCACTTGAAAAAGAGATCGTGGATATCGTACGACCGTGGAAATTTCCTGCACAGGTAATGATCTCTGCCTGGTGCCTTGGTATCCCTTTCACCTGGTATGCCCATTTCCGTGCTAATTTTAAGGCTGTTTCTACAGCTTCAGCCCCACTATTCATCGGAAGTGACATATCATATCCAGACAATTCAGAAAGTTCTTTATAAAATAATGGCAACTGGTCATTACGAAATGCCCTGGATGTTAAAGTAATTTTTTTTGCTTGTTCGATCAGGACAGACAATATTTTTGGGTGAACATGACCTTGATTAACGGCTGAATATGCGCTTAAACAATCAAGGTATTTCTTTCCATCCACATCATAAACCCAAACACCTTCTCCTCGGTTTATTACTACATCCAGGGGATGATAATTATTTGCTCCATATTTTTCTTCAAACCGTATATATTCATCAGCATTCATATGATTATCCCTTTGGGTTTAAGCCACATTTATTAATTTTGCCAGTATCGCTTTTTGAGCATGAAGTCGATTGTGAGCTTGATGAAAAATTACTGAATGAGGTCCATCGGCAACTTCATCTGTCAATTCATGATTTCGATGAGCGGGTAAACAATGCATAACAATTACATCTTTATCTGCCTTTGCAACCAACTGCGAGTTAACTTGATATGGCGGAAAAAGCTTTTCCCGCTTTGATTGTTCTTCTTCTTGTCCCATACTGGTCCATGTATCAGTATAAATTACCTGCACATCTTTAACCGCCGTATCCGGGTCGGTAATAAATTTTAGTTCTGATCCAGTTTTCTCGCTAATTTCACGGGCAATCTGAATCGGTTTTTCTGGGATTGCATATCCTTCGGGATTGGCAATCGTAAAATTAGCTCCCAACTTTGCACAAACATGCATCAAAGAAACCGCAACATTGTTTCCATCACCAACGTAAGCGACATTAATACCTTTTAAATTTCCGAATTTCTCATAAATCGTAAGTGCATCAGCCATGCCCTGGCATGGGTGATTGTAATCACTCAAGCCATTTATGACGGGGATACTTGACCATTTTGCCAATTCCAGGATATGTTCATGCTCAAAAACTCTTGCCATGATTATCGATACATATCCAGAAAGTACCCTGGCCACATCAGCAATCGATTCGCGTTTTCCCAAACCTAATTCATTTGGAGACAAATAAAGGGCATCGCCTCCCATTTGGCGCATGGCCATATCAAAAGAAACCCTGGTTCGCAAACTGGGTTTTTGAAAAATCATCCCAAGTACAATTCCTTTGAATAACGGCTTATTTCCACCACTTATATACTTTAATTTAAGTTGGACTGCTAGATCCAATAATGCCTGGATATCCAGTGAAGAATAATCAGCAATTGCTAAAAAGTCTTTCATTTTGTCTCCTATGTACTTCCACGAGATAGTATCGAGCTTGAGGATTGAATCGTCCAGTGTTAATAAGCAGATATATTAGTGAATATAATCACATTTAAAATATATGCCTGTATTTCTTCCAGTATCTGTACAACCCATCAGCTCCCATCCAAGATGGGTTTGCAATTTCAGATGTTTGCAATGCTTCTTCGTTTACTCCAAGTCTAAGACCTTGATCATATAGAAAAGCTACATATTGTTCCCGGATCAATTCAATTGGTTTTTCATCCAAGGAGGCTTGCTCCATCCAGTTTTCGTTTTCGTCAAGAATCTGCCTGGCTAGAGTTAAATGAGAACCTGCATCGCTAAAGATACCAAAGTGAGTTGGGGCTATATTTTTAAAATCTCTTTCACACAGAATAGCTAAACTTTGTCTCCACTTTTCAAAGTGTAATTCAGGGGGGACTAATGGTAAGCGTATATAGAAAATACCTGGAATACGGACTCCCCCTACATCTCCAGTAAAACAAGTATCTTCAAATAACCAAGCAATATGATGCTCTGCATGCCCAGGAGTATGAATTGCGGTGAAAACCAGGTCACTTATTCTGATTTGCTCTTTGTCACTCACAAATGACATCTTTCCATCATGAACAGGCAAGAATTCTCCCCATAATAACTCCATTTTATCCCCATAAATCCTTTTTGCACTTGAGAGGAGTTTATCAGGGTTTTTCATATGCTGTTCACCAATTGGGTGAACAAAGATGTGTGCACCTTGTTTTGCCAACCACCCTGCTGCTCCAGCATGGTCCAGGTGGATATGTGATAGAAAGACATGAGTCACATCTGTTGGTTTTAATCCATTCTTTTTTAGCTGATTTGTCAGCTCATTTACCGTTGAACCAGGACCCGTTTCGACTAGAACCGCTCCTCCACTATAAGGGATCAGGTATGAAGCGATAGCCTTCTTTCTGTTTAAGAAATTCAGATCCAATGTAATAATAGAATGCATCAACATCTCCAAAAACTAATTTCAAATGGTAACAAAGTTAGTATACTTTAAAAATTTCGAGATATTTTCGTCAGATTTGTGACCAGATTCTCTTCTGAACTTTCTGGATCTGTCCCAATTGCGAACTCAAATTATCCCCGCACTTTATCTTAAAAACCGGGACATTCCTTTGTTCCAGACCTCCAAAAATCTCTTCTCCACCAGGGGGACCCCCAAATGATTCTGGCAAGATCATAATCACCATTGGGTGTAGATTCCTACCAATTAAATCCTCAACAGCGATCAAGAGATTATCATTCAGTGAAGGAGTAACAAGAATTCCACCGCTACCCATTGGCAGGTATTTTGAATGGACACTAACACAACCCACTAATGAAAGGTCGCCATCTGCTTTTAAAAAAGCCAGTGTCTCTAATAATTTCCTTAATTGCCTCTCTCCACGTTCAGAAGGAATAATTGTAAATTGACTTCCAGAACTAACCAATCCAACAGATTTCTTTTGTTGTAGGAAGTATTTTGCCAATGAGGCAGTTATGCTTATAGCATATTCATAGGTTTCGTCAGGGAGTCTAATTTGAGTCCTTTTATTTAAATTAAAATAATCTTCTCTTTTATCAATATCAATTTCCGGGAGTGCGAACTGTGCATCCTTTTCTGAATCTAGGAAGAACCAAATTTCAGCTTGTGGATCTTGTTCGTAATTTTTTACCATGAAGTGGTCACGCTTGGCTGTTGATGGCCAATGGACTCGTTTAATTGGATCTCCTGGAACATAATCCCTTACTCCAGTAGCATGAGGAGTAACATCCGTTGTTTTTTGATGGATTTCTTTTCCTCCTGGCAAAATACCTTTGGGAAAAGGAAAGTATGAAATATCCACAGTCAAAGGTAAAACTACCAAAGTATTCTTAGCCGGGACTAAACTTGTTGAGACAAATAACCCAAAGGGGTCACCAGAAGAAAGCTTTGTGGGTCCCAATGGATAAGCACCACGTTTGGTAATCCTTGTTCGGGCTGTATATGATCTTTGTTGCATTCCTCCAATACCTGTGAGCAATCGGGAACCACTTTTATTTGGAATTTGCGATAAATTATCAATCTCCAACCACATACACGCCCATCTGGATATATTTTGAATATCAAAGCGCTCATCAAACATTTTTCCTACACTTGTTCGATAGCTTCGAGATTTCCGTGTGATCCGAATCCCTTTGAGGGTAACAATATTCCAAAGGAATGATCCAATCAAGATCAGGGTGATCAACAAGAATAACCGGAAATAAATCATAACGCCAGTTGTCGCCCATCCTATAAATAAAATGGTCATTAAACCAATAAAAGCCCAACGTGTTCCAGCAGATCTCCTCATTTTTATTTCGGTTCCTTGAAAACACCTCCAGGAACAGGGATATTCTCTATTATCTCTTCGATAATTTTTGATGAACTTATCTCCCGCAGTCTGGAAGAAGGGCTGACGATAACTCGATGCGAAAGAACAAACGGGGCCATAATCTTGATGTCATCCGGCAAAACGTAATTTCGATCTCTAAGGAAAGCGAATGCCTGCCCGGTTCTAAAAAGCGCCAAGCTCCCCCGGGGACTGGCTCCAAGATAAAGATCATCGTTATGCCTTGTTCGTGTTACAAGATCTACTATATATTTCTTTATCGGCTCTGAAACATAAACCTTCTTGATGTCCTCAATTTCATTTAATAATTGGGTTTCACTCACAACTGTCTTTATTGATTCATATGGATGTTGAAACTGCTGCATCTCAAGAATATTTACTTCATTAGAAATAGATGGATAGCCCAATTTTATTCGAAGAAGAAAACGATCCAGTTGTGCTTCAGGCAGAGGGAATGTGCCCTCATATTCGATAGGATTTTGAGTTGCTGCCACCAAAAATGGTCTCGGTAAAAGGTGAGTTATCCCATCAACGGTGACTTGCCTCTCCTCCATTGCTTCCAGTAGAGCTGCCTGAGTTTTGGGAGTTGCTCGGTTTATCTCGTCCACGAGTACGATCTGAGCGAATATTGGACCAGGGCGAAATTCGAAATCCCGCGTGACTTGATTGAATACAGATACACCTGTTACATCACTTGGAAGCATATCTGGTGTAAATTGCAATCTGCTAAAAGTGACTCCCAACGAACGCGCCAAGCTTCGTGCTAAAACGGTTTTCCCTACACCCGGAACATCTTCGATCAAAACATGCCCCTGACACAAAAGCCCGACGATCATCATTTCAATAACACTTCGCTTTCCTACGATAACTTTTTCAAGATTATCAATAAGATCTTTACTTACAGATTGGATTTCTTCCATATTATTACCTTCCTAATTTGAATTTATCAATTCAACTAATATCCTGAAATTTTAAACCAGAACCTGTCAATATTACTACAACGGGGTCTTCGCAATTATCCACACATTGCCTTAAACCACTCCAAACCAATGCAGATGTCGGCTCAATGTAAAAGCCTTTCCGGGCGAATTCATCTACACCTATTGCTATATCAATTTCATCCACAGCAACAAATCTTCCTGAAGAAGATCCAATTTCCTTTAAAACTATATCTCCACGGATTGGGTGCCATACTCGCACACCTTCTGCCAATGTTGGGTTATCAGTTGCAAATCTTAAGCCATCAATACCCCCCATAAAGAGAGACCAAAGAGGAGAACAAGCTCGTGCCTGGACTCCAACGATGGTTGGGGTTTTGGTAGTCTTACCTGCTTTCTTGAGAGCAGAAAAACCCCGCGCTAACCCGATCAATAACCCACCTTGCCCAACTGGTATGATCACTGTTCCCGGGGATTTATTCCCAATTTGCTCAAATATTTCATATGCTACAGTTGCGTATCCTGGAATATTAAAAGGCAAATATGCATGGCTCGCATAGATATTTCCTCTATCGGCAAGGTGTTTTGCTGCATCATGCACCGCACTTCGCGTTCCGTTCACGGAAATTAATCTGGCACCATATGCTTCTATTTGTTTTTTCTTTATTCCCGAGGCAGTCTCCGGTATGAAAACACTTAACTCTATATCTGCCCTGGCAGAGTAGGCAGCTAATGATGCTCCTGCATTACCAGACGAATCTTCAATAATTTTATCGATATTACACGATTTCAGAAAAGAAACAATTAAGCTGGATCCACGATCTTTAAATGATCCAGTCGGATTTAGATATTCACACTTTATTGCTACTTCTCTTCCAAAAATATTTGTCCAAATTAGGGGTGTATCTCCTTCCCCTAGAGAAATGGCGTCAACATCTTCCTTAATATTAAAAGTGTGCCGATATTTCCAAATCCCAGGTTGAAGATAATCTATATTATCCAGGTTAAAAAATATCGGATCCTGAAAATCAAACACACCTCCACAAAATGTACAACGATAAGGATTGTCTGTAACTGGGTAATCCCGACCGCAATTTGTGCAAATAACACGCGAAATACCCATTTATTCGCCTGGTTTGGGAATATAATCCCCATCAACCCAGGTTTCCCCCTTGGAAGAATATTCTTTTTTCCATACTGGAACGATCTCTTTCAAACGATCGATCCCATATCTGGCAGCATCAAAAACACCTGTATCCCTGTGAGCTGCTGAACAAGCAATGGTTACTGTTGGATCACCTGGCAAGAATTTACCTGTCCGTTGAATCATCGCGATTGATTCGATCTCTGGCCATTTCGCACGTATTTCATCCGCTATCCGGTTCATCATTTTTTCTGCCATCGGTTTATAAGCCTCATACTCAAGTTGTGCAGTATTGTGGCCATTTTTTCCATTAGTAATACAGCGCACCAATCCTGTGAATATTACAACAGCGCCGGTTGAGGGAAACGACAGTTCTTCTAGTAATACTTCCAAATTCACACTTGATTCTAAGATCTTACAAATCGTTTTGCCAGACATTCTTACCCTCCTGAAACAGGCGGGAAAAGAGCAATTTCTGCTTCCGGGGGTATGGAGGAAGAATCAAATGCAAATTCGTGATCCAGTGAGACAATTACAGTAGGCATAATTTCTTTTAACCCGGGGAATTCATCTACTAATAAGCCTTTCAAATCTGAAATCAATGTCTTGTCAGGGATTGATTTAGTCATTCTTCTTTGACCAGTAATGTCACGCAGTGTGGCGAAGAATAATAATGTCACATGTATCATTGTTGCTCCCAGCTCCAACTTATTTTTCATCATTGAATATATCACCAGAGACACCACCATGCTTTTCTATTAAGCGAATATTGTTAATTATCATTGTTTTTTCAACAGCTTTTGCCATATCATAAATTGTCAATGCTGCCACAGCAACTGCCGTTAATGCCTCCATCTCAACACCGGTCTTACCAATTGTCCGGGCACTTGCCGTTATTATGACTCCAGGAATGGCATCATTTAGAATAAAATCCACATCCACTTTTGTCAAAGAAATGGGGTGACACAATGGAATCAGGTCGGATGTCCTTTTTGCTGCACTTATTCCTGCAATTTGAGCAACAGTAAGCACATCACCCTTTGATAATGCACCTTCCCGGATTAATTGTAGAGTTTCTGGCATCATTATTATTTCACCTCGAGCGATAGCGATCCGCTCATTATCGGGCTTTGCGCCAATATCCACCATCCGGGAGTGACCAAGGTTGTCAATATGTGTTAGCTTTTTATTGTCCATTCTCAAATTATACCCTCCCCTGCTATCTACTTTCAATCCTAATAGAGCAAATCTTTCCAATCATCGTATAACATTCTAAAAAAAATTCTACATAATACTTAATTCGGAAATTATTGAAAACAACCAATGAATGTTATAATCCGCCTGCCATGGATCTTAAAATTGCACAACATCAAACTGGTTATTATTCAGTAACCGTCCCAGTCTTTGAGGGGCCGCTTGATCTTCTTCTTCAATTGATCGAACATTCGGAATTGGATATTACCTCAGTCTCACTGGCCATGGTGACTGATCAATATTTGGATTATATTCATCAACTGAAGAATATTGAAGCCGAAGAAATCTCGGCTTTTTTAGTTATTGCAGCAAAGCTTATCCAAATAAAATCCGAAGCCCTTCTCCCGAGGTTTGCGACCATTGAAACTGACACTGAAGATCCAAGTCTATCTCTGATACGACAATTACAAATCTATAAACAATTTAAAGAAATTTCAATATGGCTACAGGAAAGAGAACAAAAAGGTCTGCGTAATTATTTACGCATCTCCCCTCTTCCAAAGATTGAAGGTCGGCTTGACTTAAACGATATTTCCTTATGGGATCTGGTAATAGCTGCAGAAGAGGTTTTACAAAAGGAACAAGACAAACAAAGTCTTGATACTGTTATCAAAGCACCAAGAATAACAATTCGAGAAAAAATTGCACTGATAGCCAGCCAGCTCTCGCATAACCAGCGATCTTCTTTTTATGAAGTGATCAAGGATTCAAAATCCAAACTCGATGTTGTGGTTACGTTTCTAGCCTTACTGGAATTAATAAAGAAATTCCACGTAAGTGTCTACCAGGAATCGCTTTTCACCGATATTCAAATTGAAGCAATTTCTGAATTCAGCGAAGTAGATGAGTTTGATATTGAGTTTGGGGAATAAACACCTATTCTTTCATTAATAGGAAATCCACAAGTATCTTGTTAAAATCATCAGGTTTTTCGATGCTGGCTGCATGACCAGCATCGGGAATTACAGCATGATGTGCTCCAGGTATCCAGGAAGCTAGTTGAGCTTGATGTGCAGGGAGCACTGTTGTGTCTTTCAAACCTGTAATTACAAGGGTCGGAATATTTATTTCCTTTAATCTCCTTTGAGAATTAAAAGTACCCAAAGAACGCATGGCTGCCCGGTAAGCCCTGGGATCTGCGATTGAGATCTGCCTGATCATTTCTTTTCGAAATTCGACTTGATCACGATTCGGAAATATTCTATCCGCCACAAATTTTGCCTGCGCTGGAAGGCCGAGTGTATGAACAAGAATAAAACGTTGTAAAAAATACATCCATCCTTTCAAAGTAGAGGGTCTTAGTACAGAAAATGTATTTGCCAGAACCAATTTTGAAACAAATCTTGGAAAATCGAATGAAAGTTGTTGAGCGATCGTTCCTCCCATAGACAGACCAATAACATGAACGGTTGAGACTTTTATATCATCCAAAAATGAGGCAATGTCATTGGCTATACGTTGGATACTCCAATAGGAATTTCCATATGGAGACTTTCCAAAACCTGGCACATCTACTGCTATTGGGCGAAATCCGGCATCTATCAAAGCTGGGAATTGAAGAACCCATGAAGAACCATCCACTCCCAAGCCGTGTAACATCAATACTGGGTTTCCATTGGGTCCTACTGGATCCAAATAATTAATTGTCGTCATTTAGCTTTCCTTTTATAAAGTGAAAATCCCAACCGCAATAAATGGTTGGGATTTTTTTCAAGTTTTAATCTTTTTTTTTCATTGGTTAGAATAATCGGATATACATTCTTGGATAATATAATTCTCTTATTGGTTATTCTTTGAAAATTAAGTTATGGATTCTTCCGTCCCCAAATTATACCCTCAATCCTCAGCCATAACCGATGCAACAACGATCGAGTAAGAGCAAACATTCGAAAATAAGTTGGTCGGATCATATGTTCTGTCTCCTTCACACCAGTCCATTGGGCGATTGTTGCTCCCCAAGTTAAACCTGCTCCAAATCCAACTAGAACAAATTTATCTCCAATTTGCAAACGTCCATCCTGAAAAGCTTCACAGATCGCTATTGGGATAGAAGCTGTGGATGTATTACCGTATCGATCTAAATTAATAACAAATCGCTCGAGAGGAATCTTTAAACCTCGAGCAGCAGCTTCAATAATCCGCAAGTTAGCTTGATGGGGGATGATCCAATTTACATCTCCAATCAGAATTCCAGCATTAGAAAGCACTTCGCGAGTCGCTTGAGCCATAACCCGAGTGGCAAACCGGTATACTTCGCGTCCATCCATTTGAATATAATGCAAACCAGCCCGAATCGTTGCTTCGGTAGCTGGATTTTTACTACCCCCAGCAGGTATTGAAAGAAGATTTGCACCTGATCCATCTGAATGCATCACAGTAGACAAAACTCCCCCGGGATCATTACTTGCTTGCAAAACCAGTGCACCAGCACCATCTCCAAATAAGATGCAAGTATTACGATCCGTCCAATCAACAAATCGAGAAAGTGTTTCTGCACCTATAACCAACACCGCCTTTAAACTCCCGCTTCTTATTGCTTGAGTAGCCATATTTACTGCATAAATGAATCCAGTGCAAGCAGCAGACAAATCAAAAGCTCCAGCTTTTGTTGCACCAATTCGATCTTGCACCAAACATGCAGTAGCAGGGAAAAAATACTCCGGAGTAGACGTAGCACAAATTATCAAATCTAATTCAGTAGGTTTGAGTTTGGCAACTGAAAGCGCTTTCCAAGCAGCTTCCACGGCAAGGGATGATGTTGTTTGGCCATCCCTTGCTATATGCCTTTCCTTTATCCCAGTTCTTTCCAGTATCCATTTATCATTTGTATCAATTATCTTTTCCAGATCACTATTTGTTAAGATCTTATCGGGAACCGCTATTCCCCAACCAGTAATATGTGCGAAAGGCATGGTAACACCTCTATGGTTTTCTTTAATAATTATTACAACAATCTCAATTAACCTGCATATTTATTTACGATAATGGTAGCATTATGTCCACCGAATCCAAAAGAATTAGACATGACATGTGAAAGGTCAAATTCACGGGCATAATTCGGCACATAATCAAGATCACATTCTGGGTCAGGGGTTTCATAATTTATTGTTGGTGGAATTATCCCATCTTTGATTGCTTGAACCGATATAGCTGCTTCCAGTGCTCCAGAAGCACCCAATAGATGCCCGGTCATGGATTTAGTTGATGAAACTTGTAGTTTATAGGCTTGTTCTCCAAAAACTGTTTTTATTGCTGCAGTCTCACTTTTGTCGTTCAAAAATGTGCTTGTTCCATGAGCATTAATATAATCAATATCATATTTTCCTAACTTTGCACTTTGTAATGCCAACGACATGCACAATGCTGCCCCAGCTCCATTTTCTGCTGGTGAGGAAATATGATAGGCATCATCAGATGTCCCATATCCTCCTAATTCTGCCAGGATGTTGGCATTGCGAGAGAGTGCAGATTCAAGAGATTCAAGAATCAATATTGCAGCCCCTTCGCCCATTACGAAACCATCTCGGTTAAGATCAAACGGTCTTGAAGCACGTTCGGGATCATCATTCTTCGTGGATAATGCAGTCATAGAGCCCATTCCAGCAATGGCTATTGGTATAATAGAAGATTCCGAACCACCAGCAATTATCACATCTGCTGAGCCCCGTTTAATCATCTCTGATGCCTCGCCAATAACATTTGTTCCAGTCGCACAGGCAGTGACAATAGCCATATTTGGTCCGCGCACACCCAGGTTTAATGCCACCATACCCGGACCTGTATCAGCCAACATCATCGGTACCAAGAAAGGGCTGATCCTATCGGGTCCCCTGGTATCGAGGACAGCTTGTTGCTCTAGAAGTGTCCCTATGCCACCAATTCCTGTCCCTATTACAACACCCACTCTATCCCGATTACTATCTGTAATTCTTATACCGGAGCATTCAACTGCTTCCAATGAAGAAGCCATTGCTAATTGAGTAAAACGATCCATTCTTCGACTTTCTTTAATTCCGAAAAGACTAACCGGATCAAAATCCTTTACTTCGGCAGCAATACGAGTCTTATAATTGCTTGCATCAAACCGTGTGATATTCGATACGCCGGAATTTCCAGCTATAAGATTCTTCCAAGTAACCGGCCAACTATTACCCAAAGGACTAATACACCCAAGACCTGTGACAACTACCCTAATAGTCATAAATTTGATCCTCCAAAAAATAACGTCAATGTGATTCTTTGACGTTATAACACAACCCGATTGAAAGGGATGCGCAGGGTCAACTCTCGTGAGAGTGGTTTATTAAACGATGGATTTGTTGGATGTGAGCTTTATCATGTTCGACCATCACAGATACAAGCTCAAGTAATGTGCTTGATCCGAAAAAAGAATGACGCACAGGTGTATCCCACCTTAACTTGTTATTATCCAAATAGCATAATGTCTCTAATCGAGTCTTGATATATCTCTTTAAGGCATCTTCAACATTTTGTTCTGAATAATTTCTTTCATTTACCCAAGGATCTGTATTAACACCATTAACAAACGTATTATCCTGACTTAATATCTTTTGGATACGAGGTAGATTAACTTCGATCTCCACATCTCTAAGATGACATATCACCTCTTTTGTTGACCAATCATCTTTATTTGTACGATAATTCATTTTTTCTTCATCGAGGCCTGATAAAAATGTTTCTAATATTGCTGGAATCGAACGTATGGCAGCAACCAAAGCGGTAGGCTTTTGAGAAGAATAGAGAAGAGATTGAATTGTAAATCCTTCCAACCAGGAACGTAAGTCATCCATTCGCCCTTGAGGTATTTCTTGCCGCTCTTTAGCCCCTCCGACTTCATTATTTATCCAAAATACTGGTAGGCCAGCAGCAATGGCTGGTTCAATATCCATTTTTATGTCATTCCCAACCATGACTACAGGACCATCTGGCCAACCTAATTTCCCGATTATTTCTGGGAAATAAGATATCTTTTCTTTTGTAAAATGGGAATTTTCATAAGTTGTAACCATCGCAAAGGGGTAATCTTCAGGATCCAACCCTGCCCAACGGAGCCTGTGATAAATTGCTTTTGAAGGAAATAGCGGATTGGTAGCGATGACAATTTTGATATCTTCTTTAATTGCCCAATTAACAAAATCAATCGAATCTTGACGTTGTTTTGTCAAGTACTGTAGATCTGGAAAAATATCATCATAAAATTTGTTGATCCTTGGAAAAAGAACTTTCTTTTCGATACCAATTTTTGGATAAAAATATTCATCAAATACTTCAGATAAGAAATGCTGCGGGTCTTTATTTTCCATCATTCTTTTTGTCCCACCTATGAGCGCTTGGAACATTATATCTGGTGATACTATATCATTTAGGGAACTTGATAACGCTTGAAAATATGCAGGAATAAAATTCTCCATATTTGAATCAAGGAGAGTATCATCAAGGTCAAGTAAGAGGGTTAATGTCATTTATTAATTTCTATTTTCGAAAGGTTGGGATGACATTCACCGCAACCTATATGAGGTTCAGAAACAATCTGCCTTGTTTTATTGCAAAAGGAATCTACTTGAACACGCTGTTGAAAAAATGTACTCGCTGGTCTTGCAATTTTCGGAGTCATACTCATGAATTCACAAGCATTTGCACGCAGAATTGACGGGACAGGACAAGTCTTGCAAAGGCCTGGCTGCCATTGTAGTGAATAGTCCTTTAATAATCTGCACTCCTCGTTTTTCCGTCCACGATAGTAATCTCCATAAAAATAATCACACTCGATACCGGATGGTGTACGCATTCAAAATCCTTTCATATTAAATAAAAGTGAATAGAACCGTCCCTTTCGGTCCTATTCACTATCACATTATGAGGAAATAATCTATTCTCAGGCTCGTGTTAGATATGCACCAGTACGGGTATCTACGCGAATCGTATCACCCACATTAATAAAGTTTGGGCACTGGACCTCAAGACCGTTTGTTGTTTTTACTTTTTTGGTAACTCCTGTTGCTGTATCACCTCTGACTGAAGCTTCTGCGAACTCGACTTTCAAATCTACAGATGTAGGAATTTCAATATCAATCGCTTCACCGTCATAATATGTTAATTTAACTTCCATGCCTTCAACCAAATACAGAGCTGTATCACCTAATAAGTCTGCCTTAATTCCTGGTTGCTCATAGGTTTCATTATCCATGAAATAATAAAAATCACTATCTGAATACAAGAACTGAACATTATGAAAATCAAGACGGGCTTCCTGAACCTGATTGCCAGAAATAAAAGTTTTTTCCAATGTTGCACCAGTCCTAAGGTTTCTTGCCTTAATCTTGATGGATGCATTACCACGACCTGATTTGTTATGGTTATAATCCAATACTTTAAAAAGCGAACCATCTAATTCAAATGTTACACCTTTACGAAGATCATTTACATCAATCATACTTCCTCACATTCTCATTAATGTTATATTCCCCGTAATTATACTTCTAATAAGATAAATAATCGTTTCTATTTACTTTATAAACCTATGGAACTTATTAATGGTGCTTTTCAGATTCCGGATCATTTTTCAACAACTCAACAGCATGAGCTAAAACTGGCTGAATCATTTTAAAATTTTCTATTGCTGCTTTTGGGCTTCCTGGAATGTTGATTATGAGAACTTCTTTGCGAATACCTGCCACTCCTCTTGACAACATGGCGTGCGGTGTTAATTGCATACTATAATTCCGCATTGCTTCCGCCATTCCTGGTGCAAGTCTCTCAACCACCTCTAGCGTTGCTTCAGGTGTATTATCTCTAGGTGAAAATCCAGTACCACCGGTAGTTAATATAACATCCAAGCCACCTTCTTCAATCCATGTGATCAAGGTATCTTTAATAACCTGAAGATCGTCTGGTACTATGGCTACGCGCACTACTTGCCAATTTTCAGATTTAATTACAGCCTCTAAAGCTGGGCTTGTCTGATCTTGTCGTTCTCCTCTTGAGGATCGATCAGAAGCAGTCAAGATTCCAAAACGTAATGACATATTAACCAATATCCATAGCCATGATTAACAACTCCATTTTTTCCCAACCTCTTTTTAAATAAAAATCCACATTTTTCTGACTATCCAAAGTAACCAGCAGGTAGCATCTTATACAACCCTTACGCCTCAATCGAACTTCTAGTTCATTCATCAAGGATTCCCCTACTCCCTGCTTTCGATGAGATTCGGATACCGCTAGATGATAAACAATACCCCGCCTGCCATCAAATCCTCCTAAAATTGTGCCAATCACCTCACCATCAAAATCAGCGACCAAGAACAGATCTGGATCTCGCAATTGCTTTTTATTTATCTCTTCCAAACTATCTGATTTAGTAATGTGAATTCCTGGTCCAGCGGATTGCCACAAACTAATAATCCCTTGGTAATCATCCGGGATTTGTGCTTCTCTAATATCAATCTGTGTATTTTTAATATTCATTTTTTGGGGGTTAAACACTTAATTTTTTCCATAAGCTCATCGGGCATGTATGGCTTTTGAATAAAATCATCAGCCCCAGCGTTTTTGCACTTCTCGCCCAGATCCAATCCTGAAGTCATAATCACCTTGATAAAACTTAAAGCTTGTATTTCCTTGAGTCTCTTAACTACTTCAAGACCGTTTTGTTGACCAAGATGAACGTCAAGTAAAATCAAGTCGGGCAGCTCTTCCTGCATAACTTGAAAAATATCCTGGTCGTCTAAAGAAATGTTTACTGGATGATATCCTTCCAAATCAAGAAGCGTCCCAAGGAGAGATACCATGGTTGTATCATCTTCGATTATTAATATTTTAATCATTCTCTGTAAAATTTTTTCCACTTCTTTACTCTGTGATCTTTTGTAATTCTAAATCTATTGCATTCTCTAAAACTTCATTAACAGTCTCCACAAAAATAAATTTTAATGATTTCTTAATTTCATCAGGAATTTCATTGATATCCAATTCATTACGTTTTGGAAGGATCACAGTCCTTAAGCCAGCTCTATGAGCAGCAAGCATTTTTTCCTTAATTCCTCCAACAGCTAAAACCTGACCTCTTAAAGTGATCTCTCCTGTCATTCCAACCCTTTTTTTTATTGATCGGCCAGTTAAAAGAGATACCAAAGCCATTGCCATTGTTACACCGGCAGAAGGACCATCTTTCGGTTGTGCTCCAGAAGGAATATGCATATGGATATCTGTTTTCTCAAAGAAATCTTCTGAAAGACCAATTTCAGTTGCATGGGTTCGAACATAGGATAATGCTGCCTTTGCGGACTCCTGCATCACATTCCCTAGAGATCCTGTTAATTGAAAACCTTTATTGCCGGGCATTTTTGTTGCTTCAATAAACAACACATCTCCACCAAAAGGTGTCCATGCCAGTCCAGCAGCGACTCCTGGAATAGATGTGCGTGCGTCTATTTCTTCCGGTTCTACAAAAATGGGATTGCCCAGAAAACTCTTGGCTGCATCACTTGTTATACGGGGGCTAACCTCCAAATTTTCTGCGATTTTCATTCCAATCTTACGACAAACTGTTCCAATTTGCCGTTCCAGGTTTCGCACACCTGCTTCACGGGTATACAATTCAATTATCGTTCTTAAAGCTTCAACCAGGAATTTTATTTCTGGCTTGTGTAAACCATTTTCCTTGATCTGGCGTGGAACAAGGTATTGTTTGGCTATCGCAATCTTCTCGCGCTCAGTATATCCTGAAAGCCGGATGACTTCCATCCGATCAAGTAGAGGTGAAGGAATCGTTCCAAGCTGGTTTGCTGTAGTAATAAACATCACCTGGGACAGGTCATACGCCACTTCGAGATAATTATCCCTGAATTCGTTATTCTGCTCTGGGTCAAGTACTTCCAACAACGCAGAAGCAGGATCGCCATGGTTATCAAAAACAAGTTTATCAATTTCATCCAACATGAAAACCGGATTCTTTGATTCAATTCTTCTAAGTGCTTGTAGTATTCTTCCAGGCATTGCCCCAATATAGGTTCGCCTGTGACCTCGTATTTCAGCTTCATCACGAACGCCACCGAGTGATATACGAACAAATTTTCTTCCCATTGCTCTTGCAATGGATTGCCCAAGAGAGGTTTTTCCTACTCCAGGTGGTCCAACAAAACAAAGGATCACTCCTTCACGCTCATGGCGTATCTTATCTTTATATCCATTATTCGAATCGTTTTTTCGTTCTATTCTTAATTTCCTAATTGCAAGATATTCAAGAACCCTTTGTTTTACATCAACCAATCCATAGTGATCATCATCTAGAATTTTCCGAGCATATGCAATGTCCAAGCTGTCTGCTTTGGCATTTGACCAGGGAAGAGATACCAGCCAATCCAAATAAGTACGGATCACACCATACTCCGCTGCTGCTGTTGGCAAACGAGAGAGTCGATCGAGTTCTCGGCGTGATTGCTTTGCAGCTTCTTCAGGCATCTCCGCAGCATCAATTTTCTGCCTGAATTCCTCAATCTCAACTGCTTGTACGTCATGATCGCCCAGTTCTTTCTGAATCGCTTTTAATTGTTCTCTTAAAAAATATTCTCGCTGAACTTGTTCTATCTCGGACCTGGCTTGATTCTGAATTTTTTGCCCCAGATGTAAAACCTCACTTTCTCGAACCAGAAATCCGATTAGTTTATGGAGTTTTCCTTTTGCAGAATTCAATTCCAATAATTCCTGGGCATCCTCGAGTTCAATTCGCTGAAAATTGGCGATCGTGTATACCGTTTGTAATGGATCTTCAAGTATTATTATGGAAGAAGCCAATTCTCGTGGAATAGATTGATTGATCTCTGCAATTTGTGCAAATTGATCCCTCGCATTTCTAGCCAATGCATCAATCTCAAGTCCTGTTTCTACATCCTCGGGAAACAATTGGATCGTTGCCTTATAGTAAGGTTCTCTTTGGACAATTTCACCTAGTTTAAAACGAACCAAACCTTGAACCAAAAGTCGTATCGTATCATCGGGTGCTCGGAAAAGTCTGTGAATAACAGCAATGGTTCCAACTGTGTATAAGTCATCTGGTTCCGGGTTTTCCATGTCTGGATTACGGGAAGCTACCAACCCAATTAAACGATCTCCGCCAGCTGCATCATCCACTAAACGTATTGATCTTGCTTGCCCTATAGTTAATGGAATTGCAGTTTGTGGATAAACAACTACTCCCCGCAAAGGAAGAATGGGGAGTTTTTCGGGGAATTTAATGGATTCGTCAGCTGTCTCGGATGAAGTATCTAGCTTGGGGGTGTCTTCACCCTTCTTCGTGAATCGGGTTAATATTGATGGCAAAAATAATTCCTCCAGTGAGGCTTCTGGATCGCCTAACCAGTCAAAAAAATCAATGATGTTTGAGTGCCAACGTGAAGCAGACATATATAATGTATCTACCTTTTGATCTTAATTACTTCAATTTTTGTTTTTTTGGGATGATGATGGTCCAAGATATATCATCTTAATCAGCAATTAGATTTTCCAATGACAATCGTTGAGGAAGATCTACATCCACAGTTATTTCTCCTACTTGGATCTCCATCTTTCGATGGCTCGGCGTTCGATATATTCCATTCTGGTACTACTAAAAGAGTATATTCTCGATATTGATGAAAATTTCTGGTAATTTCTTTCCTGGAATTTCGATTCCAATGATGTAATCTTCAAATATTCAAAACCATTAACTAGGAGATTACAGACAAGGTCTTACTTTTGACCTACCAACCATCAGGGCTAACGCAATAATAACGTGGTCCATGCTGCGATCCAAGTTTATTGAAAAATTCAGACATTTATTAACTAATAACACTTATAAGGCGTTCTTGGCTGCTCCTATGATGGTATCATAATCTGGTACAACACCCAGCTCGGGAATATAAGCTGAGTAAACGATCTTACATTCTTCATCAATAACAAATACTGCTCGTCTCAACAACCTGACACCTTTCATCAAACATCAATATTTTTTCCCAAAATCACCGCTCCAATGATCAGACAAAGTAATAACACGTTCTATACGAGCTCCACCACACCATCTTTTTTGAGAAAAAGGTAAATCCATACTAACAACCAGAACAACAATACCCTTATCCAGATTAGTTGCTTCCAAATTGAATCACCGAGTTTCACGATCACAAACAGCAGTTTCCAATGATGGAACAGCTGCAATAATCCGAACCTTTCCCTTTGTATCTTTCAACCCTTGAAATTTCGACCAATCAGACATATGAGTCTCAAAATCTGGGGATACATCACCTGATTTAAGATCCGGTCCAACCGCTATTTCATCAATACCTTTAAATTTTTATTAGACCTGAGCGTTCAATTTCCATATTATGTTTCCACTACTTTGTAACGTGGCGATTTAGAAATGGCGCCTCTGGCGGGACTCGAACCCACAACCAACAGCTTAGAAGGCTGCTGCTCTGTCCATTGAGCTACAGAGGCTTATTAATCAAAGGTGAATATAAGGTCTGATACCTTTGTATACTCTTGGTCCACCCAAGGTCTTCAATATTATTTCACCTGGCCGACCTAAATATTTGCCTAATTCTCCAGCAGACATTGGTGTATTTCCATTTGATAAGAAAGTACGGAATACAGCATCCACCAATGTAGTATGTTTGTTAAGAAATTCATCCTGGAGTGCACAATGGTTTGTGATCATATATTGTAAACCATCCATGGATTTTACCTCAGCTGTTTCAGGATCGACCCAGTCTATCATTTGATCCTCGGGAAAAGAATTGAATGCCTCTTTGTGGTCAAAACATAATAGTTCCCGAAGATCAACACGCCAATTGCGATCCATCCCTTTCCACCATTCAAAGTCAAGATGAAAAGGTGTATTGATATTTGGTTTTATCAAACTCATTCTTGTAAATTCCGACATACATAACCTCTAATTAAATCGTTTCTTCCAATCGAAAATGTAAATCTCCAACATGGATAAAATTATCTCGTGTGGCTAACAAACTAAAGAGGGGTCCTGGAGGACAACGCATAACTATATTAATTGCAGAATATAATTCCTGTGCATGGATATGACCTTGCAAATTTAGTTTCGTTAAATCTCGCATGATTGAAACAATATTTTCCTCGAACGATTTTTTATTCTTCGAAAATTGTTCTCTCGCAGTATCAAGTCCTGCTGGATCAGGAACTGCAACAACCATCCTTTCATTAAAATCAGCAAAGATGTTCTGTTTTAGCATTGCAAATACAATACCACCGTCTCTTCCAACTAAAACAGTTCGTACCCATTCTTTTTTAGGACGTCGGGTTTTTGCATTAATTAATACAATTCCTTTTCTATTACTCTTTCGTAGTGATATCAAACTGCCTGGGATCAACCCACAGTGCTCATAGTATTCTTTCAATCCATACACATATCTGCTCTTTCTAACAACCCAGGCAGGAATTTCTTCTTTTGTTTTTTCATCAACCAAAGTAAAGCGGATTCTTTCTGATTCATATGCATATGGTATATGGGGTTTTACTTTATTGGATAAAGGCAGTGTTCCTGCTCTCCAATGTGAATAGGTTAGACTAACAATTGTCTCTTTTTGGATATCTTCAATTGGGGGAAACTCACTTAATTCATCATTAAGGTCCAATTCTAATTCGAGCATTTCTTCTGTCAAAACAGACCTATCGTATTCCATCGGAACATAGCGTAACTGTGCTGGAATATTCCTAACCCCTTCAGGTTCCAGGCGCTCGAGACACCAAAGAACTTCACCTGCAGGACCAATTTCATCAAAGCGCTTGTCTTCTTGTAGAGCATAATTCATTGAGAACTCAAGCAAGTTTGTGTTAAAATCCCCGGCCATTTCAATTTGATTCAAAATTGCCTGGGTATTCAGAGGTTCTCCTTTTACTTCATCAAGAACTGCTTCTGCCAGATTTAATTGCCCTGTGTTTATATTAATGAGGAGTGCCTCTGGAAACCATCGTCCAGCAATACTTACCAAACCTTCATCATCAACTAACGCTGCTAATAATTTTCTTTCTATGGAAGGTCCATTTATACGTAGCAGGAATTCATTTTCCAAATCACCTTCACCATCAATAATTTCAGACACTTTATTCAATTTATGGTCAAGCAAATTTCCTGCAAATTGTGAGATCTGGTGATCATCAAACTCTACATCCAACACATCAAACTCTCCAATATTTGGATTCACACCTGGACGAATCGAAGTGATTGTACCTTCCTGCCATTCCCTTTTTGGGAATACAATTTTTTCACCAACAGAGAATTTCTCACTTGGTATATATGCTTTTCCGCGGCTTTTTTGATTCTCCAATAGTAGCTGTTTTTCTTTTTGTATTCTTTCTTCGAATAATAATGGGACCAATTCCTTCACAGTTCGGGGAATCTCATTTTCAAAAAGGTAATTATTGATAAACTCTATGTCTTCTTTGCTGATAGAAAAAGTTTTCCAATAATCATCTGATAAACTTCGTAAAGCTGTGCCCATAAACATCCTTATCTAAAATTTTTCTCTGATAAACTAGCTAAATAATTATACCCTACCTTGACATGCCAACTGCAATGACTTAGCATATAGATTGAGAATTTGAATACATAAAGGTCGAGAAAATGAGTAAGAAAAATCAAAAACTATGTAAATGGGGAGAGCAAGAAGCTTCAAATTATCTCTCAAAAAAAGGTTATAAAATCATGGGAAAGAATATTCGAACCCCTCATGGAGAGATTGACATCCTTGCTTCATTAGATCAAGTATTGACCTTTGTTGAAGTAAAAACACGCGGAAATACAGCATTTGGCAACCCTGAGATTTCTATCGACTCACGTAAATTAGGCCACATGGAAGCATCTGCTTTGTTTTATGTCCAAACTAATAACTATATAGGGACATGGCAATGTGATGCCATCGCAATCCTCAAATCTAATTCTAAACTCATTGAGATAGTCCACTTTGAGAATGTAATTTCATGAAATGAACAATCCCCTAGTTGTCATAGTTGGACCAACTTGTGTTGGTAAAACCGAAGTGAGTATTTCTCTTGCTGAGAAATTTAATGGAGAGATAATATCTGCAGATTCCAGGACTTTTTATCGAGGTATGGACATCGGTACTGCAAAACCATCCAAAACGGACCTTGATCGAGTACCGCACCATTTAATTAATGTAACCGATCCAGATAATACCTGGAATCTGGCAATCTTCCAAAAGAACGCTCTGGCTGCCATCAAGGATATCTATTTAAGAAATCATATTCCTTTTTTAGTTGGTGGAACTGGTCAATATATTCGCGCTGTCGCTTATAATTGGTCTCCACCATCAATACCTCCAAATTCAATATTAAGAATTACTCTTGAAAAGATGGCAGAATTAAAAGGCAAAGAATTTCTTCACAACGCTTTGCACCTTTTGGATCCAGAAGCAGCATCAACGATCGATTCTCGAAATGTACGTCGTACAATACGTGCACTGGAAGTAATCTTTAGCTCTGGAAAACAATATTCGTCACAAAGAAAACGAAATAATTCGCCGTACAATTTGATCACTATTGGATTGGATAGACCGCGCGTTGAATTATATGAGCGGATTGATTTCCGCATTGAAAAGATGTTCGCGGATGGTTTTATCAATGAGGTAAAAACACTGCTTGAATTGGGGTATTCACCCGATTTGGCTTCCATGTCTGCTATAGGTTATCGTGAATGTGCAAGAGTTGTTTTAGGGGATATTTCTGTTGAACAGGCAATTGAAGATATCAAAAAGAAAACTCGAATTTTTGTACGTAGGCAGGCAAATTGGTTTAAACCAACAGATATCAAAATTCATTGGTTTAATATTTCCGAGCAGAAGTTATCAGATATCTTTGTTTTCCTTCAATTATTTCTCAAACAGGTTCTAACACATCAAGAGCTCCAAAGTTTCGATTCCTAATTGACTTTTAGGATTTTCTCCTCTATACTTGTATAAGAGGTGTTTATCCCCATTCTGATTTTCGAATTGAAGTTCTCTTGAGGAGGAGATGACTAATGGATGAAAAACCATGGTTAAAACATTACGATAAAGGTGTTCCAGTTTCAATAAATTATCCTGCGGAGCCACTTTTCTATTTTTTAGAAGAATCTGCTCGTAAATTTCCAGATAGAGCATGTACGATATTTAAAGGTGCAGAAATTTCCTATCGGGAAATGAATGAACTCACAGATCGAATTGCTGCAGCCGTTACATCACTTGGGGTAAAAAAAGGTGATCGGGTAGGAATTTTCATGCCCAATACACCTCAATTTGTCATGGTTTATTATGGAATTCTAAAAGCAGGTGGCGTCGTTGTCGCTACCAACCCACTATATACTCCACCTGAAATAGAACACCAGTCAAATGATGCTGGTATTGAAATAATGTTCGTCATGAGTAATTTCTATAAAACAATTAAGGAAGCTCAACCAAAAACCAAGATCAAGACTTTGATCGTATCAAATATCAAGGAGACATTATCTCCTCTCATGCGTGTTCTCTTTACTCTTGTCAAAGAGAAAAAAGGTGGTTTCAGAGTAACTCTGGATTCAGGTGACATCTGGTTTCAAGACCTCCTGTCAAAATTTAAACCTGAAGATCGCCCCAAGATAAAAATATCTCCAGACGACACTGCTCTATTTCAATATAGCGGAGGGACGACCGGCATATCAAAAGCAGCGGTTGCAATGCACCGCAATCTGGTTGCGAACACCCTACAGATCAAAAAATGGATGACTGATCTAAGAGAAGGTGGAGAGATTGTTCTCATGGGGATTCCCCTCTTTCACGTGTATGGCATGGTAGCAGGAATGAACTTCGCACTTGCTTCTGCAGCTACAATGATCATGATCCCTAATGTACGTGATTTGCACGATGTACTGGATAATATTAAGAAATATTCACCAACAATTTTTCCTGGAGTTCCAACGCTTTATACTGCCCTCAACAACCATCCTGATGTAATTTCAGGAAAATATAATTTATCTTCGATCAGGGCATGTCTTTCAGGCTCTGCCCCGCTGATGCGTGAAACCAAAGAACGCTGGGAAGAATTGAGTGGCGGAAAATTATTCGAAGGCTTCGGCCTTTCAGAAGCCCCAACAGCTACACATTGCAATCCACTCATGGGTGAAAATCGAACCGGATCAATTGGTTTGCCTTTATCAGATGTTGATAGCCGCATTGTAAGCCTTGATGATGGCAAAACTGTTCTCCCGATAGGAGAAATTGGTGAACTGGTCCTAAAAGGTCCTCAAGTTATGAAAGGCTACCATAACATGCCAACTGAAACTGAAAATGCTCTTCAAGATGGTTGGTTATATACAGGAGATATCGCCCGCATGGATGAGGATGGTTATTTTTATATCGTAGATCGGAAGAAAGAATTAATTAAACCTGGTGGATATCAAGTATGGCCGCGTGAAGTGGAAGAAGCTCTCTCGGAAAATCCAAAAGTTTTGGAAGCAGGTGTGGCTGGGATACCAGATCCTTATCGAGGAGAGACCGTAAAAGCATGGATTGTGGTAAAACCCGGCGAGACACTTACTGATGATGAGGTAAAAGCCTGGTGCAAAGAACGGCTTGCTGCTTACAAAGTTCCCACGCATATTGAATATCGCAATGAGTTACCAAAAACAACGGTTGGGAAAATATTACGTCGAGAATTAGTTCGCCAACACAAAGAAGCCAAATCCTAATTTACTCGTTATTTCCATAAAGAAAAAGCATCCCGTCGTTGCGATGGGATGCTTTTTCTTTTACATTGCAAGAATTTCAGGAGTCCCGCTTTTCTTGGGATCGGGAGGGGGAAAAATTGCTTCAAATTCTTCACGATTAAGCGTTTCCACCTGCAGCAAACGCTGTGCCACTTCTTCAAGTTTATCTCGATAAGTCGTCAATATCTCTCGAGTCCTCAAATACGAATCATTTACTAATTTACGTACTTCTTCATCTATTTTTTCTGCAATTGCTTCTGAATAATCTCTCTGCTCAGAAATTTCACGACCGAGGAAGATCAACTCTTCCTTCTGTCCGTAGACCATCGGACCCATTTCGCTGCTCATGCCCCACCTTGTAACCATGGTTCTGGCAATTTTCGTAACTCTTTCAATATCATTGGATGCGCCTGATGTAATATCATTGAACACCAATTCCTCGGCTACACGCCCTCCAAGCAAACCTACGAGCTCGGCTAATAATTTTTTTCGAGAGATCAGTGTACTATCATCGGTGGGAAGGGCTAATGTATAACCTCCCATCTGACCGCGTGAGATAATCGAGACTTTCTGAACTGCATTTGCTTCAGGGATCACATTCATGACTACTGCATGACCTGCTTCATGATAGGCGACCACACGTTTTTCTTCTTCGCTGATCAAGCGACTCTTGCGTTCTGGACCAGCAATAACACGTTCAACTGCTTCTTCAAATTCTGATTGACCTATAGCTTTCTTATTCCGTCGTGCTGCTAAAATGGCAGCCTCATTGACCGTGTTTTCCAAATCTGCCCCAACAAATCCAGGTGTAGAACGCGCCAGTACACCCAGGTCTACGTCAGCTTCAAGTGGTTTTCCTTTGGCATGTACTTTGAGAATTGCCTCCCTACCTCTCATATCAGGTCTGTCAAGGGTTACTCTTCGATCAAAACGACCTGGACGTAATAAGGCGGGATCCAAGATATCGGGTCTATTTGTCGCTGCAATAATGATTACATTGGTATCGGTATCAAAGCCGTCCATCTCTACAAGAATCTGATTCAATGTCTGCTCTCGCTCATCATGTGATCCACCCAAACCAGCTCCACGCTGCCGACCTACTGCATCAATTTCGTCCACAAATACAATGCAGGGTGAATGACGCTTTGCCTGTTCAAACAGATCACGTACCCGACTGGCGCCAACACCAACGAACATTTCAACAAATTCAGATCCGGATATTGAGAAAAAAGGCACACTGGCCTCTCCTGATACAGCTTTCGCCATGAGAGTCTTACCTGTTCCTGGAGACCCTACAAGTAAAACACCTTTTGGAATTCGCGCACCAAGTGCGATGAATTTTTCAGGTTCTTTCAAGAACTCTACTACTTCCTTGAGTTCTTCTTTCGCTTCTTCCACACCTGCCACGTCCTCAAAAGTAACGGTTGGATGATCTCCTGTGAACATCCGTGCTTTAGACTTTCCAAAGGCTGCTGCAGCATTGTTTGAACCCTGGGCTTGTCTGAATATGAACCAAAATAAACCTGCCAATAAAAGAAAAGGTAAAACATACCCAGCAAGAGTCATGATCCCCACCCAAGGACTTGGTGCCTGAACTTCAATTTTTACATTACTTGAAGTCAATTTGGATGGAGATACGCCCAAGTTTATCAATTGTTCGATCAAAGTTGTTTCCGGTTCTTTCCGTGTTGTTTGTTCTATCTTGGTATCATCACGGAAAATCACTTTTACGGTGTTATCTTCAGCCACAACCAAACGTGCAATGGTATTTCCTTCCTCTAGTTGGGTGGCGAGTTCGTTCAATGTTAGAATTTTTTGAGAATCTCCCTGCGAATTAAGACTGAAAAATAGCATCGATGCTATAGCTATAAAAAGCAGAAAGTAAATTATATATGACTGATTACGATTATTCACATAAGCCTCCTGATAATAGATAGGATTATACCAACCTATGATTGATTTAACCAGACAGAGATAATATCTTATATAAACTTCTTATAAATTCTTAATAAGGTCTTTTTCTCTATCAGGTTCCTTCACCTATACCATAATTATGGTAAACTTTGTTTATTCAAGCGAGATGCCATGGCAGATATGATAAAAAAGCGAATTGTGTGTATTGAAGACGACGAGGATATGGTAGACCTCATCAGACTAATTTTGACTCGAAGAGGCTTCGAAGTTTTTGGAGCTAACAGAGGGGTATCAGGGTTAGAAATCATTCGCAAGGAAAAACCAGATTTGGTCCTGTTAGATCTTATGATGCCTGAGATGGATGGCTGGGAGGTTTACCAGCAAATCAAATCTGATGAAACCATTCAGAATATTCCTGTGATCGTTGTTACCGCCAAAGCCCAAAGTATCGACAGGGTTTTAGGATTGCACATAGCAAAGGTAGACGATTACATATCCAAACCATTTAGTCCGCAAGAATTACTGGACAGTATCGAATCTATCTTAATTCGTAAGTCTAAATCAGCTAGCAGTCAAACCAATTAATTTTCAAAATTAATCTTAGCGCATCTCTCTCTAGCTTTATGCCTCACAAAATTGAAATATTCGTTAACAACCAGCCCCTTAATCATCCAATCCTAGCGATTTATTGTGATACTTTTTTCTGTCGATTGCGGGGATTCATGTTTCGGCATAATATTGCACTTGATGAAGGGTTGGTCCTGGTTCAAAATCGCGAAAGTAAAATTGATTCATCAATCCATATGCTCTTAGTGTTTATGGATCTGGCTGTGGTCTGGATAGATTCAAGTTTTTCAGTTGTGGATGTAATTCTTGCAAAATCCTGGCACCTTGCTTATTTACCAGCTCATCCTGCAATGTATACTTTAGAAATCCATCCAGACCGTATATCAGAATTTAATGTTGGCAACAAGGTTTCTTTTTATGAAGTCTAAATGTAATATTCTTTTCATTCTTGTTACAGTTATTTCATTGTGCTTCTCGCAGGTTCAGGCGCAAGCAAACAATCCACCCACAGGACCGATCTATATTGTAAGCCCAGGTGATTCTCTATTAGGAATCGCAGCCATTTTCGATGTCAGCTTAGAAGAAATAATGATTGCCAATAATATAATCGACCCGAATCAATTATTTCCGGGAGACCAACTTCTAATTCCTGGTCTGGATGGAATTAATGGTATTCTGGCTTCCCGGATCGTTTCTTTTGGAGAAACGCAACGAAGCCTTTCGCGGCAATATCGGATCCCGATTGTTCAACTTCGAAAACTAAATCACATCATTAGCCCTACTGAATTTTACGCAGGTGCTCATCTTATCATTATTCAAGATCCTAATAAACCAACATGGACTGGTACAACAAATCTCGAATTTGAAGAAACCCTGCTTGAACGATCGATCATAGATCATACTGACCCATGGACGATAACAGGAATTAACAATCTGGCTGACACTTGGGCTGCAATACCCGGGGATGTTCTATATATTCCCGGTTCTAACAGACATACATCTCAGACAGGTTTACCTTCGATTTTCCTCTCTGTAATTGTTGACCCTTTACCAATAACCCAGGGAAGAACAGCACAAATCCAAGTAATAACATCCCAGGAAATTGCACTCAGCGGGATATTGGTTGATAAAGAGCTGCATTTTTTCCCCATTGAAAAAAATTCATATGTATCCCTGCAAGGAGTTCATGCTCTTACCGAACCAGGTTTATATCCCCTGCGTTTAGACGCGACCCTTCAGGATGAAACCATTCAATCCTTTGAACAAATGATCCTTATTCAGACAGGTAACTACCCATCTGAGGTTTTAACTGTAGATCCAGAATCGATCAATCCCGCAATCACGGTACCCGAAGAGGATTATGTGCGGTCCATTACAAGCAAAGCAAATCCGGAACGATACTTTAATGGGATGTTCAAAAGTCCTGCGATTCAATATGAGTCCACGGGTTATTTCACCTCAAAATTTGGAAATCGACGAACATATAAGGGAATTGGGACAGATTTGGAGGTTTTCGGTTTCCATTCCGGCTTGGATTTTGGTGGTGGAAATGGATTACCAATTACTTCACCCGCCCCTGGAATAGTTGTTTTTGCAGGCTTATTGGATGTGCGAGGCAATGCAACAATAATTGATCATGGGTGGGGTGTCTACTCGGGTTTCTGGCACCAATCTGAAATCAAGGTTTCACTGGGCGATTTCGTTGAAACAGGTCAGGTGATCGGATTAGTGGGAGGCACTGGTCGTGTAACAGGGGCGCATCTACATTGGGAAGTGTGGGTTAATGGAATTCAGGTGGATCCGATGGATTGGCTGGAAATTACTTACCCTCATCCGTGATCTTTTTTTTGATAACTTAAAATCCATTTATTGAGTTTTACTCTTTCCATAAAAGGTATTGCTCTCACCTGGGCTCCTTTTTGGAAAAAATTTCTTGTTCATCTCTACCAAATATAGTAGGCATATTTGCGGCGATATATTGGGTTCTTTACTCCAATCAATTGCAATGGTGAAGTGGCAACAATCCTGAAAGAGATTTTTATTCCATCACTATTCTAACCAAAGTGCAACTTGCATTAATTTATGAACAATTAATGTTTTCCTATAATTGGATATTTATAGAAAACAATTTTTTTCCTCAGGCAAAATTATTGGAATTAATTTCGTGCAACTTCTTTGAATGAAGGATATATCCTTCTCGTCGCTGCAATTTCTTATCTTTTCTTTCTACCATTGTATGCAATTTTACCTACGAATGATGTCAATTCCAATATTCTGTTATCGGTGTGCTCTTTTATTTTTGATTCAATAATTAGCTGGAATCCTACCACCTTATAGAGAAAAAATATCAATTGATTCTAATTAAATAATTGTGCCTTATTACCCAATTTAAAGCTTGACTATAGTATTAATCTATTGTAAGATGTACTGAATTGCACATTCTCATTAATTGCTTCTTTGAAATAAAAAGAATCTGAACGGAGGTGATATCTTCCGCTAATAAATTACAATCAACCTGTAACACCAACAAAAGTCAATTTTTTTTATTCCTAGAGGAGGAAGAAGTATGTCTAAACGTTTGTTAATTGTTTTTTCAGCTTTAATTCTAGCCACAATGGTTCTTTCGGCTTGTGGTCCCAAAGCGTCTACATATGAATGCACTGATACTCTCGGTTGTGTTACTGTTGCTCCAGGCGATCCGATCCACCTTGCCTATGCGATGGTTATAACCGGACCGGATGCAACCCTCGGTATCGATTCCCGCAATGGTCTCGAAATCGCCATCGCTGAAAAGGGTCCAGTGCTCGGTCATGATATTCAGTTAACCGGTGAAGATGATGGGTGTTCCGCTGAAGGCGGACAGGCTGCTGGAACTAAGCTAGCCGCAGACACGACCATTGTTGCAGTAATTGGAACCTCCTGCTCAAGCTCGGCCAGAGTTGCAGTACCTTTGCTCTCACAAGCTGGTTTCACAATCATCTCAGCTTCAAATACTGCTTTAGACCTGACCTTGGCTGGTAATGAAAACCAACATCCTGGTTATTTCAGAACAGCTCATAGTGACATTATCCAGGGTGCTGCTGCAGCTCAATTTGCAGTAGAATTCCTAAAAGTCACCAAAGCTGCAACAATTCATGATGGCTCACTCTATGCTGAAGGTCTGGCCAATGTGTTTGCTGACAAGTTTAAAGAATTGGGCGGCACTATTACAACTCAAGAAGCAGTCGATCCCAACCAGACTGACTTCAAATCTGTTCTCACGAGCCTGGCAGTAGCTGGTCCCGAACTGATCTACTACCCGATTTTCGTGAAAGCCGGAAGTTTGATCACTCGTCAGGCCAAGGAAACTACTGGTTTGGAAAATACATCCCTTATGGGTGCAGATGGCATGTTCTCGCCTGACGTGGCCGCCGGTGCAGGTGACGCAGTCGAAGGCTTGTTTGTATCAAGCCCAGATATCTCATCTTTCAGTGCCAAATATAACGAATATTTCCTGCCAAAATACACAGAAATGTTCGGCTCAGAACCTATCAGCATCTTCCATGCTCATGCCTATGATGCTGGTTGGATCGTAATGAATGCAATTGAGAAGGTTGCTGTACAGGATACTGATGGCACCCTCCATATCCCACGACAGGGTTTACGCGATGCTCTTTACTCCACCAAGGATTTCTCGGGTCTTACAGGTATCTTGACTTGTGGACCTACTGGTGACTGTGCCAACCCCGTGATCGCAGTTTACGAATATCACGCTGGAGAATATCCTCCAGTCAAAGTTTGGCCGTAATCGAGTCATTTGGTTTAAGATCAGTAATGTAACAACATAAATAAGGAGGGGCGAGAACCCTCGCCTCTCCTTAATATAATACCTCTTGATTCAGGAGTGGAATTATGCTGCGAAAATGGCTCCAAAGAATTACAATTGCAGACATCGTAGTTTGGATTATTGGTCTTGCCATCGCCTTTGTTGTAGTTTATGGTTCAATAAAAACAATTCAAGGTGGGAAATATGACACCCGTGTCTGGATCGACCTATCCATAACAGGATTAGCCCTTGGTGGTGTTTATGCCCTTATCGCCCTTGGATACACCTTAGTATATGGCATTCTCCGGATGATCAATTTTGCTCACGGTGAAATTTTTATGTCCGGCCCTTTCACAGCTGTATTCCTGGCTCTTGCATTACACAAGAACGGTTTTTGGAATTCGCATCCTTATATCAGCATAACTTTAGTCACGTTACTCGCTGTGGTGGTATCCAGCACAATTGCTGTTCTGCTCGAACGGATCGCTTATAGACCTCTACGCGGGGCACCCCGGTTAGTACCATTGATCACAGCCATTGGCGCTTCCTTCTTTCTGCAGTACGCCTTCCGAGGTTTTTTTGGATCAGGATTGCAGGCTTATCCTGAGTTGTATTTCCTAAAAGGAACCTGGATGATCGGCTCAATCCCGGTTTATAAAACTCAAGTCGTTGTTATTGTCAGCGCATTAATCCTGATGCTCATCCTTTATAGCTATGTCCAATTTACAAAAATGGGTAAAGCCATGCGTGCCGTATCTGAAGACAAGGAAGTTGCTGGATTAATGGGTATAGACGTTGATCGGATCATAATGCTTACGTTCGGTCTTGGAGGCGCATCTGCCGGATTGGGTGGTATTCTTTATATACTTCTTTTCCCTATCGTAAACTTTTTTATGGGTTTTATTCCAGGTCTGAAAGCATTTACCGCTGCTGTCCTTGGTGGCATTGGAAATGTTCCGGGAGCTTTTTTAGGCGCAATGATCCTTGGTATCCTTGAGTCGGTTGGTCCTAGTTTATTCCTGGATGGGATGGGGATTGTCGCTCCATATCAACTCAAAGATGCCATAGCATTCACGATCCTTGTATTTATCCTGATCATTCGTCCTTCGGGTATTCTGGGCGAGAGAATCACCCAGACTAAGGCCTAAGGAGATACTGCTATGAAAAGTAAATTTTCTTTAAGACAATTGGTCTCTGCAGGTCTGATCAACGGAGTAATAGTTATCTTCCTGGGTCTTGTTGGTATGATAGAAACATTCAGCCACAGAGATATCATCACCGGATTTTTAACTATGGATTTTCTTCTACTGTTTCTACCATATTTCATATTTGGTTATTCCACAGCCAAAAAAGGGACGGATCACTCCTTTAAGGCTGTACTATTTGCTGGGGGAATAACTGGAATGGTAGCAGGTTTTACATCCTCCCTTTTACCCATTTTGGGTCATTTCGTAAATCTGCGTGAAATGTTCATGAATGCTTCCCCCACTCTTTATTCAACCTTGAATTTTGGGCAGGGGATATACATTGGTGGCTTGATCTTGATAGTTGTTGCCGGGATTATCGGTGCACTTGGAGCTAGTTTCTTACTTGTCTCTGATAGGATAAGGAATGCGTTACTACAAGCTGCCATGTGGGTTGTTTTATTAGGATTACTTAGAGACAATCTGACTGTGATGATCTCGCGCTACGGAATTTTCAAAAATCTTTTCAGCTGGATATTTGCTCAAACAGGCTTATCGATTGTAGGTGCTTTAGTCATCCTGCTCATAATCGGGGGGGTTACATATTGGCGTTCAGGCAAGAAAAAAAATTTACCAGTTATAACAATCCCTACAGTAAAGCAAAAAAATATAAAGATCGTCAAGTTAATCGCTCTTGTAATCTTCATTATATTCCTACCACAAATCCTGGGTGTGTATTTCAGCGAAATCCTTGACAATGTGGGTATTTACATCCTGATGGGACTAGGATTAAATATTGTAATTGGATTCGCTGGTCTGCTGGATCTTGGATATGTAGCTTTCTTTGCGATTGGTGCATATGTTGTTGGTATACTCACGTCTCCCGAAATAGGCACTTACCAACTAACTTTCTGGCAGGCTTTGCCATTCGCTTTGCTGGCCTCAGTTATTGCTGGTGTAATTTTAGGCTTACCTGTTCTTAAAATGCGTGGTGATTACCTGGCAATTGTCACCCTTGGTTTTGGAGAGATCATTCGACTTCTGTCACTCTCTGATTGGTTGCGCCCTTACCTGGGGGGAACCCAGGGTATTCAACGGATCGCGCGACCATTTATTGGGTCCCTTGAATTAAAATCCCAGGTGCAATTATATTATTTAATTACTGCAGCAATCCTGGTCGCCGGTTTTATAGCCTGGCGCTTGAAAGATTCACACATGGGTCGATCTTGGATGGCAATGAGAGAGGATGAAGATGTTGCCCAGGCAATGGGTATCAACCTGGTGGCTACAAAATTGTCAGCTTTTGCCACAGGAGCTTTTTTTGCTGGTCTGGCAGGAGCAATCTTCGCAGCTAAATTATCGTCTGCTTATCCTCAAAGTATGAATTTGATGGTCTCGATCAATGTTCTTTGTTTGATAATTGTAGGAGGCATGGGCAGCATACCAGGAGTATTTGTTGGCGCTCTAGCTCTGATGGGATCACCCGAGCTGCTACGGGAGTTTTCTGATTTCCGCTATCTGGTGTATGGTGCCCTCTTAGTTGTAATGATGCTTGTCCGCCCTGAAGGGTTATGGCCTGAAGAACGTAGGAAACTCGAATTACACGAATCCCTAGAACCTGATTCACTTCCAAGTGATATTCCACCTGTTACAGAGAACCCAACTGGGTAGGAGATTAATCATGGCTGTTTTAACCGCGAAGAATGTAACAAAACGATTTGGAGGTTTGGATGCATTACTGAAAGTGAATTTGGAAGTAAAAGAACATTCCATCCAAAGTATTATTGGCCCAAATGGAGCAGGAAAGACAACCTTCTTCAACTGTATAACTGGTTTTTATAACCCGGAAGAAGGAGAAGTTTTTCTGGAAAATAAGCTTATAACTGGATTGTCTCCAGATCGGGTTACTCGTCTGGGAATTTCAAGAACATACCAAAACATTCGGTTATTCAAAAACATGACAGCGGTTGAAAATATCCTGGTTGGAATGCACACTCACTTAAAATCGGGAATGATAGGTGGGATTTTACGTGATCCACGGACCAACAGGGATGAGCATGAAGCGCTTTTAGAAGCAAAACATATTTTGAAATTTGTTGGTCTAGCTGGCAAAGGCGATATGATGTCAAAGAATTTGCCTTATGGTGCTCAACGGAGGCTTGAAATTGGGCGAGCTCTGGCTAATAAGCCTAAATTGCTGCTTCTCGATGAACCCACGGCTGGAATGAATCCCAGTGAAACGCAGGAAATGACCAACTTCATTGGTCAATTGCGCGATTCGCTAGGCATTACAATCTTACTGATCGAACATCAAATGCGTGTTGTGATGGGTATCTCTGAGTTGATCACTGTTCTGGATTTTGGTCAGAAAATAGCTGAAGGAACTCCTGCCGAGATCCAAAAGAATTCCCATGTCATAGAAGCATACTTGGGTCGTGGTGCAGCCAGCGGACTTTCTGAAGCCAGAGCTTGAGTTGGAGATGACATTATGGCGATGTTAGAAGTTATTAACATTCATACATTTTACGGTAACATCCATGCCTTAAAAGGTGTATCACTGACTGTAGAAAAAGGGGAGATCGTTACCTTGATCGGTGGTAATGGAGCCGGTAAAACAACTACTTTGAGGGGTATCTCAGGGATATTAAAACCTCTCGAAGGGACAATTAAATTCGAAGGCGAGGATATTGCGCCATTCAAACCCCACAAACTAGTCGCAAAAGGTATCTCAATGGTTCCTGAAGGCAGGGGAGTTTTTTCCAGGTTGACTGTCGCAGAAAATTTAGATATGGGCGCATATGTACGGTCCGACAAAGCAGGCATAAAAGAAGACCTCGACCGGGTTTTTACACTATTACCCCGTCTGAAAGAGCGTCGCTCTCAAGTGGCTGGAACCCTTTCGGGGGGTGAACAACAAATGCTAGCTACCGGGAGGGCTCTTATGGCGCGGCCACGTCTACTTTTGATGGACGAGCCTTCCATGGGTTTAGCTCCAGTATTGGTGGAAAGTATCTTTGAAAAGATTGTTGAAATAAATAAAGAAGGAATGACGATTTTACTCGTCGAACAAAATGCTCTCATGGCGCTTAGTATCGCCAATCGTGGTTATGTCATGCAGACAGGCGAAATTGTTCTGCATGATAAGGCGTCAAATCTGCAATCCAACCAAATGGTGCAAAAAGCCTATCTCGGAATGGAATAGATATAATAACGGCACATTAATCATTAAGAGACCCGTTTTCTTTCTGAAGACGGGTCTCGTGTAAAGTATTCTTAACTACGCTGCTAATATTATTACTATGAAAATATTAACTAAAGAAGACGTTGTTCGGGCATTACCGATGAAAGAGTGCATTGAGGTAATGAAACGTGGTTATATTGCGTTGGTCAATGGAAAAGCAGAAGTACCTTTACGAACACGATTGCAAATTCCAACGCAAAATGCTGTCTGTCTTTTTATGCCTGCATACGTTCGCGAGGATTCTGGAAATGCACTCACCGTTAAAATAGTTTCCTTGTTTCCTGGAAATCCTGATATTGGTTTACCATTCATACAAGCAGCGGTATTGGTCTTGAATCCTATTACAGGTGTACCAATTGCATTATTGGAAGGTAGTTCCCTGACAGCTATACGTACTGGTGCAGGCAGCGGTGCTGCCACTGACCTGCTGGCGAGGGAAGATTGCCAAATTGCAGCGATTTTCGGAGCAGGTGCACAGGCAAAAACACAGCTTGAAGCAATTTGCACGGTGAGGTCTATTGAACAAGTATGGCTATACGACACAGATCCCAAAAAAGCAATTTCATTTGTCTCTGATATGCGCGGGAAATCACCAATCCCAAATGATATTCGTATCGCGAAGAACGCAGATCAAGCCATATCGAATGCTGATATCATTTGCTGTGCAACAACAGCAAACTCCCCCATATTTAATGATTCATTCCTCAAACCAGGTGTTCATATCAACGCCATAGGCTCATATAAACCTGATATGCAAGAAGTCCCATCTGCAACTATTGCACGTGCTTTGGTAGTTGTTGATTCGCGTTCAGCAACCCTTTCTGAAACAGGTGATCTTATTAAACCAATTCATGAAGGATTGTTTTCCGAATACCAGATCCATGCAGAATTAGGCGAAATAGCCCAAGGGAGTAAATCTGGTCGCACGAATTCCACCCAGATCACTTATTTTAAATCGGTTGGTTTAGCTGTTCAGGATGCAATGGCTGCACAACTTACCCTGGAAAATTCTAATTTGATGAATCTCGGGTTAACAGTCCCATTCTAATTATTAGAGGTTAATGAATATGACACTCCCAAAATCAGCAGATATTATTATCATTGGAGGAGGAGTCATGGGTGCAAGTACAGCATACCATCTTGCAACTCGTGGCCAGAAGAATATCCTTTTAATCGAAAAAGAAGAGTTTTTCGGGTTGGGTGCTACGGGTCGCTGTGCTGGTGGAGTTCGTTATCAATTTTCTACCGAGATAAATATTGAGCTTTCCAAGAAAAGCTTACCCATGTTTGATGACTTCAAGGAAGAGATTGGGCAAGACATTTGTTACCAGAAATGCGGCTATTTATTTGCCCTAACCAGACCTGAAGATGTTGATTATTTTCGCCATAACGTTGAACTTCAACACCGATTGGGAGTTCAGACCGAATGGTTGACAGGTGAAGAAATCAGACGACGTTTACCACTAATGCGATTTGATGATGCTCTTGCTGGAACTTTAAATGTGAATGACGGTTTGGTTGATCCCAACAGTGTGGTTATTGGTTATATAAATTCAGCTTTACGTCTCGGAGTCGTAGCAGTAAACAATGTTGAAGTGACCGGGATAAAAGTTGTAAGTGGTGAGGTTTACGGAATAATAACCACTCAAGGTGAAGTTTCCTCGCATGTCATTGTAAATGCATGTGGTCCCTGGTCTGCTTTAATAGGTAATATGGCAGGAGTTAGTTTGCCAATAACCCCTATTCGACGCCAAATGTTAACGACATCGTCTCTACCACAAATTCCTCATGATTTCCCATTTATTATTGATTTTGCCCGATCTCTCTACTTCCATCGTGAAGGTGATGGCTTGTTAACCGGAATGTCAAATCAGGATGAGAAACCGGGTTTTAACCAGAATATTGATGAAGAATTTGAACTTATCAACTTAGAAGCTGCCATCTCTCGTATGCCATTACTTGAAAATGCTGGTTTATCTTCTCATTGGGCCGGGCTTTATGAAATCACTCCAGATGCCCATCCAATTTTTGGCAGCACACCTGTGAAAGGGTTTCTGGTTGTGACAGGATTTTCAGGCCATGGTTTCATGCATGGACCGATCTCAGGAAAATTGATGTCGGAATTTATACTTGATGGTAAATATGAATCATTAGATGTATCAACATTAGATCTTAACCGATTTGAAGAAAACCGTATGATAAAAGAATATAATGTGGTTTAGGAACTTTTTGTTTCAGAAATAGAGAAAATATGCCATCTGCAGAGATAATTGCGATTGGTACAGAATTGCTTCTAGGGGAGATTGCTGATACCAACACACAATACATTGCTCGAACAATCAGGGATTTAGGGATCAATCTTTATCGAACTACTATTGTTGGTGATAATAAAGAAAGGATCGCATCTGTGGTACAAGAGGCTATGAACCGTTCGGATATAATATTTACCACCGGAGGTCTAGGTCCAACTGTGGATGATCCCACGCGCGAAGCCCTTGCGGAGGCTGCTGACACACATCTTGTTTTCCATCCTGAATTGTGGGAAAATATAAGAACCCGTTTTTTTAAGGCAGGACGCATACCTGGTGAAAACCAAAAACGGCAAGCATTTATTCCTCAAAAAGCAATCATATTCAATAATCCCGTTGGCACTGCACCAGCCTTTCTAATCAACACTAACAATAATGTAATTATTGCTTTACCTGGTGTACCTTCTGAAATGAAAACCATCCTTGATCAATCTGTAATTTCATATCTAAAACAGCACTTCAATTTAACTGAGACTTTAAAGGTGCGCATCCTCCATACCAGTGGTGCAGGAGAAGGATGGATCGATGAAAGAATTAGTGATCTTGAAGAATTAATTAACCCGACTATCGGGTTGGCTGCCCATTCCGGGATTGTGGATATACGAATTACAGCCAAAGCTGCCGATGACGAGAAGGCTGAAGAATTACTATTTAGCATGGAAACCGAGATCAAGAATCGGTTGGGGGATTACATTTTCGGATCTGATGCGACTACCCTGGAAGAGACAGCGATGGACGCATCAGTAAAATGTGGGTGGACGGTTACTTCTGTGGAAACAGGTACAGGAGATTTATTGAGTCAACGCCTTTCAACTCTGCAAAACTCTGCTTATCTCGGTTCAAACCAATATCCCTTTGATAATATTTCTCTAAAAAAAATCGTCGAAAAAATAAGAAATGATGGAAAAGCAGAAATTGTCCTAGGATTATCGGTTATCGTCAGTGGTCATAATTCCACGATCCAGGTTGTTATTTTTACACCTAGAGATGAATATGATCGTCAAATACACTATTCCGGTCACCCAATTAATGCACCCATATTGGGGGTAAACCTGATACTTGATCAGCTTCGGCGAATGATGGCAAGTACATCTTCATCGGAATAATTTATCAGTCTGTAATAATTTCTTGCGGTATTTTTTTTTGAAAGGAAATGAAAATGGAAGAAAGGGTTGATCTATTATTACTAAATGCCCATATATTAACAATGAATGAGGATTTACATCAATATAATCCAGGTGGAATTGCAATCAAGGGCGATACCATTATTGCAGTTGGTCCAGAATGTGAGATCAAAGAGTCATTTTCAGCCAAAGAAACCATTAACTGTGCCGGAAAAATTTTAATGCCCGGATTGGTCAATGCACATACTCATGTTCCAATGACACTCATGCGAGGTCTTGCAGATGATCTCCGCCTGGATGTATGGCTACTTGGATTTATGATGCCAGTAGAACGTGAATTTGTGTCTTCAGATTTTGTTCAATTAGGTACAAAATTAGCCTGTGCCGAACTTGCCAGATCTGGGGTTACTAGTTTTGCTGATATGTATTACTTTGAAGAAGATGTCGCTATTGCTACTTCTAAAGCTGGTTTAAGGGCAGTTTGTTCACAAACTGTATTAAAATTCCCGACTCCCGATGCTAAATCGTATGAAGATTCCCTGGCTTACGCTCGTGATTTCATTCAACGCTGGAAAGGGCACCCATTAATTGTTCCTTCGGTAGCCCCACATGCACCTTACACATGCACAAATGAGATCCTCCAGGCTACTTCATTATTAGCACAAGAATTTGATGTGCCATTACATACTCATCTATCGGAAACATTACTCGAAGTTGAAAATATGCGCAGGGATTCGGGTATGCCGGTTATTCCTTATGTCAAAAAACAAGGATTGTTAGAGGCAAAAGTCTTGGCCGCCCACTGTGTACACGTAGATCCAGGTGAAATAAGAACTCTGGCACATGCAGGAGCTGGGGTAGCTCATAATCCATCCTCAAATCTTAAACTTGGGTCAGGTATAGCACCTGTATCAAAATTGCTGGAAGCAGGAATTAATGTAGGTATTGGAACAGATGGACCAGCCTCAAATAATGATCTGGACATGTTTGAGGAGATACGTCTGACAGCATTTCTTGCCAAAGGAATCAGCGGTGATCCTACCATCATTCCCGCAGCAACAGCTCTAACAATGGCAACCCGGCTTGGAGCAAAAGCGCTACATATCGGTGACATAACTGGATCCCTGGAACCAAATAAAAGAGCCGATCTTATCCTAATTGATATCGATCTTATACACAACTCTCCAAGATATAACCGTGAACCAGACAATGCATATGCCAGTATTGTTTATGCATCCAAATCAACAGATGTTACAGATGTTATGGTTAACGGAAATTGGATTTTACGAAACCGTATTTTATTGACTCTTGACCAGGAGGAACTTATTTATCAGGCTGGACAATATGCCAAGAGAATCGATATTTTTCTAATCCAGCGTGAACAATCGGTTTTCTCAAAATTAATAGCATTAGGTGGATCCAGCGAAGCAGAGTCCTTTGAAATACAGATTAAGGTTGCGATATCAGACATATCTTTGATCACAAATGCGCTTAAGAATTCAAAAATCGAAATCCTTAACCACAAGCATTATCATCAACATGATTCATATTTTATTTTTTCCGATCCAGCCCAAGGTCGATTACGATACCGTGAGGATGAATCCATCGATGATAAGGGACAAATTACCAATGTTCGCTCTCGGCTTACATTGCTGGGACCAAAAAGTGAGAATAATTTTAAGAATGATGTATTTCTATCACGCAGCCGGTACCTTGCACCTGCGGGGAATAGTTTAAGGTTTTATAGAGAATATTTCAAACCTTCTTCAGAAATCTCTGTTGAAAAAGATCGATTACGCTGGCTTGTCTGTTTTAAAGAAACTGAGTTTTATATTAATTTGGATACTTTTAAAACACCCGACCTTGGTATCTACCTTGAGATAAAAAGCCGCACCTGGAGTTTGAAGGATGCTGAAAATAAGGCTCTGCTAACCAGTGAATTAATCAAATTATTGGAAGGGTCGTTGGACGAGACAATTACCCAAGACTATGTTGAAGTCATCCTGAATAAGTAACCAAGTTGTTTTTTTAAACACCTGTTATCCTAATGACAGGTTGCTCAAAATAATCACTTTCATGACTGGTTTTCAATTCTGAATGAGACCTTGGGTTCATCGTAAATTTTAAAAAAAAAGCTTTCGATAAGATTTATCTCCCTTGCAATAATGAAATTTTTCACTATAATTAGTGAACTTAAATTAAGGAGGATGATTATGAAGACGATTCGCCAGGCTATCAAAGACAAAGGTACGGATATTTGGAGAACAACTCCGGACACTCATGTTTATTCTGCGTTAAGCTTGATGGCCGAAAAAGGTGTTGGCGCATTAATTGTGATTGATCAAGAGAAAATTGTTGGAATATTTTCGGAACGCGATTACGCAAGAAAAGTAATCCTCATGGGAAAATCGTCAAAAGATATTTATGTACGCGAAATTATGACGACAAACGTTCGCTTCATTACACCAGAGCAAACATGCGAACAAGCACTCGCATTGATGACAGATAAGCATATTCGCCATCTCCCAGTACTTGAGGATGATAAATTAATAGGATTCATATCTATTGGAGATCTTGTAAAAGCCGTTATTGATGAACAAAAGAAAACTATTGATAAATTGGAAAAATATATTCTTGCGAATACCAGTATAACCTAAGTGGAGTAAACTTTAATCCACATCGATTGGTTTCTTAATATTTCTTCAAAGAATTATTTACACCCTTTTAGTAAATGCTGCTCATAAGTTTCTGAGAAATAATGCAATCCTGATACATCGCATTGTGCTCGGAAATAGAAGTAGGGTGTCTGAGCTGGATAGGCGACTGCTCGAAGCGCGCTTAACCCGGGATTGGAAATAGGAGAAGGAGGCAGATTGGGGTAAATATAAGTATTATAGGGGGAATCAATAGTTAAATCTTGCAGTGTTAGGGGATTTTTCCACCAGTTACCGCTTTCATCATCAAAACCAACTGCATATTGTACTGTTGGATCACTATCCAATTTCATACCTTTTTTTAAGCGGTTATAAAAAACAGATGCTATCATCGGTTGTTCTTCTGGAACGATTGCCTCTCTTTCGACAATAGAAGCAAGAATTACAGCTTGATAAATATCCAATCCTTGTCGCTGAAAGTTTTCCTGTAATTCAATCGTTAAATATAACGAGAAATTTTGAAGCAGAATTGAAACCAATTGATCAGCGTTTGTATCTCTCGGAAGTGAGTATGTACCAGGAAACAAAAATCCCTCCGCGGATGTATTATCAGGTAAGAAATCCAAGGAAATTTTTGGATAATTAACCGCATCTAAAAAATCCTCAGGTGAGATATTTAATCCTGAAGTTATCAATGATTCGGCAACCTCTTCCTTGCGCCACCCAGCCCATACGCTAATTGAAACATCTGTTGGAGTGGCATCTTGTAATGCATAAGCAATCTCAATTCCAGTCATTCCCGGGTTGAGTTTATAATCTCCGGCTTGTACTGTTGTATCGAGATCTTTCCATACCAGGTAGATTCTGAAGATCCTAGAATTTCTAATCAAACCTAATAATTCCAAGTGATCACTAATTTGGTAGACCGAATCACCAGGTTCAATAACAAAATTCTGGTCATCTCCTGCAGGGGAAACAGGAGATGTCAAGTCATCATCATTCCATAATAAAGAAATAGCATAGTTGTAACGATCTAACAGGTTTAAGTCTGAATTTGGGGGTCCGTAGGATTGCTCTGCAAGAATCGGTATATAAATAATAACCGCCAAAAATAAAATAATTAATAAAACCAATAAAAAATACACTATCCAAGAGTTATTTCGTCTCATTCAAAGTTTTCCTTCGCAACAGATTGTGCGTCCAAATAGGATTGCAGGATCACCGTAGCTGCTAAATCATCTAAATGACCCGCGCGTTTTTTTCTTGTTCCTCCCATCATGATCCTTGCTCTTCTTGCATCTTGTGTGCTAAAACTTTCATTCCAGAATTTAATGGGGACATTGACTTTCCGAGCCAAAGCTTGTGCAAGCCTGTTCGAACGTCTACCTTCATAATTAGGTTTTCCATTATCATCCAGGGATTGCCCAATTATGATCAATTTAATATCATACTTGACTACCTCATTGGAAATAATATCAGTATCAGATTCAAGTGATATATGATTAATAATCGTCAAGGGATTAGCGATTGTACCTGTTGGATCACTTACCGCCAATCCTATATTCCTTGATCCCGGATCTATTGACATTATCTTCATCAGTATTCAATCTGTTATGGCTATGCGCAAAGGAACAATTGGAACTCGCTTCCACCAGGAAGGTGAAATTTGAATAACAGGTTTGATATCCAGACCATATTCTTCATTCAAAAATTGGTAAGCATCATGGATAGATAATCCCATAATATGGCTGGAGATTTTCAGACTATTAATCTCTCTAATAATTCTCCGGTATGCCTTCAAGCTCAATGTGGTTGTGCCTTTCGAATTTGTAGTTGGTTTATTTAATAAATCAAATTTAATATAATCTCCCGGCAAAGGTAAGTATCCTTCTGGTAAACCAGCATTTAGAACTGTTTCACCTAGCATTACCAGATCGGAATGCTCAGCATATTGAATTGTATAAGATACTTTTAGATCAATGCAAAGCCTGTCACCCGGTTGTCCTGCGATCGGAACATAGGTCTCTTTTAATATTTCCTCCAGTTTTATTGTTTCTGGAAACAATATATCTCCTTCAGCAAGTTGTTCTTGAGCAGACTGAATAGCCTTAACCCTCAAATCAGATTCCATTTGGTCTTTTAATTCACTCCGATCAATTTCGCTAGCCATTTTCGTTATTATATCAGTGCCCCCATTGGAAGGATTTGGATTAATCGCCGACACGCTTGTCCCAATATCTCCAATTAAAGAGCCAAGAGAATTAGCTTCCATATTTCCAGCTTTTCCAGGAGTTAATGCACGGATCGGTAATTCAATCGTCTGCCCAACTCCTCCCGGTAGCTCTCCCTTTTCGATAACTTCAAATCGGATCCCTGAATTATCCAATCTTGTTATGATCGTCCCTAATTGGATCACGACCTTATTTTCTGTCAAGTTAGTAAATAGAATTTTTCCAACGGAGTATTTATCCGGTACACTGGTTTTGGTATTGATGTTGACCAACCGAGTCCCTTCGACAGATACATCAATTGTATGAACAGGAATAATCCCTGATAGGTTCACATTCTCAACCGCTTCATTCGCTGTGATTTGCAAGAACATCATTTGTCCTTGATTTTGTAAATTAAGCTTGATCTTTGCCGAAGGTATGAACAAGATTAATATTAGCAAAACCGATAAGACTCCCAAGGAGAAAAACAATAACCGTACCCATAGAAAATTCATCCAATCCGGTTCTTTAGTCTTGAACCCAAAGTCCTTTTTTCTAATTTCTGAGACAAATTTCCTGGAAAAATGGTTGTATCTATAAGAGACGGGAGCTTTCCACTTTTTGCGCTGAGCATATTTTATAGATTTGAATACTGGAATACCTACTTCTAAAGCCAGCTTCTTGATGTTTTTTTTTCTGGAAACAATTCCCAGCAAGAACCCCATCTTTTTCGTTGCTCTTTTAATCAATAACAATTCAATTTTTTGTATTTTCAAACACGGAGAGGGTGGAAATACCAAAAGAACCCGCTGTGCTTTTCCCCAAGATAATTTATCTGTAATTGAAACTAAATTATCTTCTTGATCCAGGTTGATGATGTGCGTCTTCATAAATCCAAATTATAAAGCAAGCCAGTCTGGGTTCGAATTTCCAATCGCATTATTCTAGATAATGAAATTAAAGTAGTTCATTAATTTAAGTTGCTCTCAATGTAATAGGATACTCTTTCCAAGGCAGCTTCCAATTTGGATGGGTCTTTTCCTCCCGCTTGAGCCAGGGAAGGTTTTCCTCCACCAGATCCACCTAGAATTTCCGCAACATATTTCACCAGCTCACCAGCTCTAATTCCTCTTGAAATAATATCTTCTGTGACAGTCGCAATAACTATAGGGCGTCCATTAATCACCGATCCGAGTACTGCAATTCCGCTGGAATATTTCTGCCGAAATTTATCGCACATTATTCGAAGATTATCAATCTCAGCTCCTTTGAAAATTGCTTTCAGAACCGGAACATTCTTTATCAAAGGAATATTATCTAACAATAAATCAAATTTTTGCATAAGAAAAGAAGTTTGCAATTCGACCATTTTTCGATTTTTTTCATCTAACTCTTCCTGCATGGATTTTATTCTGATCACAATCTCAGCTGGTGAGCTTGATAGGATTTTCGATACCTTTCTAATATCCATTAATCTATCAGTAATGATTTGATTGGCCACTCGACCCGTAACGGCTTCTAACCGCCGAACTCCAGAAGCGGCTGAACCTTCGTTGATGATCAAAAATGTCCCAATATTGCCAGTGCGTTCCAGATGTGTTCCGCCGCATAATTCATAGGAATATTTTAAAATCCCATCAGCTTCAGCTGATTCATCTATAATAGCTATCGTCCTGACGACATCACCATATTTTTCTCCAAATAAAGCTGTTGCACCTTCTGAGATAGCTTGATCACGTGCTTTTTCAGTTGCTACTACCGCCATATCTGCAAGAATTGCCTTATTTACACCTGTTTCAATTAATTGTAATTGTTGTTCAGATATGGACTGATTGTGAGTAAAATCAAATCGAAGCCTATCGGGTGCCACTAAGGATCCAGCTTGTTGTGCATGAGCTCCAAGAACCTTGTGTAACTCTGCATGCAAGAGATGCGTAGCGGTATGATTGCGCATTATATCCATTCTACGTTCCAGGTCAACCACCAACACTGCTTCATCACCTACCTTTGGTTGACCTCGAATTACTTCACCTATATGGGTGATCATACCAGGGGATGGTTTACGCATTTCCTGAATCTCAATTTCCCATTCATTATTTACATCATGAATAAGACCAACATCGGAAAGCTGGCCACCAGATTCAATATAAAATCCTGTTTCAGGAACAATAACAGCAACAGAAGCGCCTAAGTAAACTTCATCAACCAATTGACCTTCTTCGACCAACGCCAGAATAATTCCTTTAATTTGCTCAGTATGATAAGGAAAATAAGCAACTCCATTCACACCGAGCTTTCCTTCTTGTATCAAATTTTGAGTTAACTTGTTATACATCCCAGCATCTTCACCACCAAGTTCACCCATTGCTTTCCCACCACCTGAAGCGATACGATGTTCATCCATTGCCAGGCGGAAACCTGATTCATCTACTAATAATTTATGTTCTCGGGCAATATCTCTTGTGATCTCGAACGGTAAACCATAGGTGGCATATAATTCAAAAGCTTTTTCGCCAGATAAGGTAGTTTTATTTGATTTAATCAGGTCATTCAACAAATTATCAAGTACAGCTGTGCCACTTTCTATAGTTCTTGCAAATCGAACTTCTTCACGTGTAAGATTATCATTAATGATCTGACGATTCTGAATTAACTCCGGATAATATTCGCCATAAACATTTATAAATGCAGTAGCAACACCCGCCAGGAATGGTTCATTAAGACCAATTTTTGTTCCAAATCGCGCAGCCCTTCGAATGATCATACGACAAACATAATTTCTTCCTGTATTTCCAGGAACAATTCCGTCTGAAATTAAGAATGCAGCCGCCCTGGTATGATCAGCTATCACACGATATGGAGTGAAGTTGGCCAACATTTGGGTTTCACTATCACCTGTCAATGATCGTATAACATCCAAAGATTGAGTAAATAAATCGGTTTTATAGTTCGAGTCAACATCCTGTAGAACTGATACAATCCGCTCAAAACCCATTCCGGTATCCACGTGGGTTGCAGGAAGTGGAATTATTTTTGTCGAGCTTATCCGGTTGTATTGAATAAAAACCAGGTTCCATAATTCTAGAAAACGCTTGCAATCTCCATTGACCCTGCACTGATGACCTTCAACACCTTTTAGATCACAATATTTTTCTCCTCTGTCAATGTGGATCTCAGAACAAGGTCCGCAAGGACCAGTTTCTGCCATTTCCCAAAAATTGTCCTTACGACCAAAATACAGAACATGTTCCGGTACCATTCCATCTTGCTTTCGCCAATTTTCAGCTGCGTCTTCGTCGGAAGGAATGTCACCTTGGTCATCCTTAAAACATGTAGCGTATAACTGAGATTTTGGTAATTTCCATACTTCGGTGAGTAACTGCCAGGCCCATGCTATGGCTTCTTTCTTGTAATAATCACCAAATGACCAATTTCCCAGCATTTCAAAAAAAGTGTGATGTGTATCGTCTGTACCAACGTCTTCCAAGTCATTATGTTTACCGGCTACACGCATACATTTTTGAGAATTAGTTGCCCGATTATAAGAACGAGTGTCTGTTCCGAGGAAAACATCTTTGAACTGAACCATCCCGGCATTTGTGAATAAAAGAGTGGCATCACCCGCAGGTACAAGTGAAGCACTTGGAACAAATATATGCCCCTGTTCAGAAAAAAATTCCAGAAATGATCTTCGAATTTCCGCGGAATTTGGTTTACTTTGCATAATTAGCTCCAAAGAATTAAACAATAATAAGGGTACAGTAAAAGGTAACCCTCGAAAATTTATAGAAAAAATTTTTATCAGAGAATTATATGCTATGAGAGTAAAAGCGACAATACATAACCAATAACCATCTGTAAATTTCAGATTGTCTTGAATATTCTTTCCAGCAAAGCTTCTTCTTCTTCTGGAGACTCAATTTCGCCATCCAACCACGCTGTTCTTAATTGCTCAATTATCTTTTGATATATTTGACCAGGGGGTAATCCTCTTTCTTTTAAGTCATCTCCTGTCGTTTTCGGAGCTATATTTTTCCATTCAAGCATATATTTCTCAATTAATTTCCTTGCAGATGTATCAACCTTCAATGAAGCTGCATATAACACTAAAAGAGAATATCCATCCAGCTCCCGGTAAACTTGCGATGGAAGAGCATGCTTAATTTTGGGAAGGGTCGCAACAATTTTTATTATTGCTTGTATATTTTTTTGCAGAGATGCTGATAATCTCAGCCTTTTACAAACTTGTACACCATCTACATCATGCAATTGAGATAACCAGATCAAATAAATCAAATTTCTTCTTTCAGATGAGAGATTTATTGATAAGCCCCAGGACTTGGGGGGTACTTTGTCAATAATATTTATTAATTCCATCTCTATAGCCTTATCCCATGGAAGTGATGGGTGTATGGCAGTTAACAAACTCAATTCTGCCAATCGAGAGAGAATTTCAATAAATTTTTCTTCTTCCAGGATTAGATTTATTTCATGGCGAATCCTATCACCGGAAATATTGCCAAGTAAACCTTTTGCATCCAACATTAACTGTAGAGTTCGGTCTTCAATTCGAAATCCAAATCGCTGCTCAAATCTAATGGCTCTAAGCATTCGGGTTGGATCATCTACAAAAGAAAGAGAATGCAAAACCCGAATTATGCCACTCTTTATGTCATTTAATCCACCCCAGAAATCAAATAATTCTCCGAAATGTCGGCCATCCAGTCTCAAAGCTAAAGTATTGATTGTGAAGTCGCGACGATGAAGATCATATTTTATGTTGCTGCGCTCTATTGTTGGCAAGGCTGTTGGATGTGCATAAAATTCCATCCTGGCAGTAATAAAATCTATAAATTCAGGTATATCCTTTTCCTGAAAATCTGATTTTTCCAGATACCATTTTGCCGTACCAAATCGTTTATGAATTGTTATTCTGCCTCCATGTTCAGCTGCAACAATCTTTGCCAACTCTACAGCGTCCCCTTCAACAACTATATCAAAATCCATACTCGGGTGGTCGAGCATCAAATCTCTTACAAAACCTCCAACAACATAAATAGGAAATTTTTGCTCCACTGCAATTTCAGAAACGATACGAATTATTTCCATGTGCTTAGGTGGAAGGACTTTTACTAATTTAGCTCCTAAATTCCCATGATCCTTCTTTGAAGGTTTTTGGGTGAGCAATTTCAGAAGGTCCGTACGCGTTACAATTCCAATCACATTACCTGACTTTGGATCAACAACTGGCACTTGCCCCCACCCACTTTCGGTCATGCATGATTGTAGCGTTTGGATAGAATCAGCTGGACTAACCCAGACTTCGTTGGCATCCATCAAATTTGCTGCTGAAAGAGTCAATTTATGGTTTATAGCTTTATCAACAACTTTGCGTGTCAGCAATCCAACAACCTTGCCATTTTCTACAACAGGATATCCTTCATAACCATAATTTTGCATTAAACGAAAAGCTTCAGCCACAGATGTATCCGGTGAAAGTAAATGTGGTCTCCCAGACATTATCTGCGATACCGTGATCGAAGGTGTTACGTATTTTGGCAAAATATCAATCAGTTGCTGGTAGACTATTCCGTAATCAATTTCTTTATCTTTTTGAATCAAGGCAGCAGCAGCCCGAATGTGCCCTCCCCCACCAAAATAGCCAGCAATTGCACCGACGTCTATAAGATCGGTAGTGGAACGTGCAACCATTCGTATTCCTTCAATTGTTGACACTACTACAAACAATCCATCCGGATCGAAATAATCTTGCAATTTGTGGGCTAGTGTAGAAATTTCTTCATCAAAATCATCCATATTTCCAAATGTAATGATGATGTGATGACCATTTATGTCATGTACCTTTGCATTTGCAGCCAATTTATCATAGAATATCCTTTGTTCTATTGATAAGGGAGGATTTAAATATTTTGTCACAATTTCTAATTCCGCTTCCTGATCAACCAGGTAAGCCGCGGCACGTACATCTCTTCCAGTTGTGCTGGAATATGTTAACGTTCCAGTGTCCTCATATATCCCCAATAACAATAAAGTTGCATGCACCACTGATAGATTTCTGTGACCTTCTGATATTATCTCAACAAGGTAAGTTGTTGTCGAACCAGTATTTAAGTGGGTCACGTCCCAATTGGAGGGGAGACCCTTGCGAAGTGGGTGGTGATCTATCACTCTCACCTTGGTTTGCTTGTCCATACCCTTGATAGTATTTATTGATTGATTATCAACAAGAGTAACTGATTCAATTATCTCTGACTGTAAATCGTTCACATCTAAAAAGGGTAATTCTGCCCCATAAAGCATTAAGAAAGATCGAACATTACGATTTAATTTGCGAGGCAATACAGGTATTGAGCTATTATCCAATAAATAAGCACCAAGCAACGACGCCAGGGCATCAAAATCAGCTTGTTCATGCGTCAATATAAGCCGCATCACTTTTCTCCATACCAGCATTCTTCTCGATTATTATTGTCTCTTCACAATTGTAGCATATTGCGAAAAGAATGCTTTCAGGTATAATACAAGCATGAATACTACAATTCCGTTTCCCGCCTTTATTACATTTTTCCCAACCATGTCTGGTTAAATCCAGTAAGCCTTCAGAATCAGCGGCTCCCAGACATATGGCGAGCCGTTTTTAATATCACGGGAATTGTTCCATGGACATTAAAACACTTACGTTGAAAATGCACAATTTTGTAACATCCAAAGGTTGGTATGAATCCGATAGTCTTCGAGTACAATCTGCCCGAAACCTGGCTATATCATTAAACTTGGAAGCTGCAGAGGTACTTGAATTGTTTCAATGGTCTGAGAAATGCGAAAACAAAGATCTTCTGGCTAATGAATTGGCAGATGTTGCATTATTCTTACTCCAGCTTGCTTCAATTTCCGATATAGATATTGAAGATGCAATATTAAATAAGCTATCAATAAATTTTAATCGTGAATGGGACGTCTAATTATGAATGTAACAGTTTTCGGAGGTTCGTCCCCAAAACCAGGGTCTCTAGCATATCAACAAGCATATACTCTTGGTGAAAATCTTGCGCGCGCAGGCCATACAATTTTAACTGGTGGATATATTGGAACCATGGAAGCCGTCTCTCGAGGTGCAGCTGAAGCCAACGGTCATGTTATTGGGGTTACTTGTTCTCAGATTGAAAATTGGAGACCTGTGAAGGTTAATGCATGGGTTCGTGAGGAACGAAGTTTTAATTCTTTACAAGATAGATTATTTGAGTTGATTACCAATTGCGATGTGGCATTGGCTCTCCCTGGGGGACCGGGGACATTGACGGAGATTTCACTAACATGGAATCTCATGATTATCAACGCCATTCCTAAGAAACCCCTTATCCTAATAGGTGAAGAATGGCTACTAGTAATGAACTCCTTCTATCAAGCTCTGAGTGATTATTGCCACCCGGATCAAAATAACCTGATTCTTTTTGCTAATGACATTAAAGCTGCTTACTCAATGTTGGAAACATGACCTTTATCTTTTCAAAATTAGTTCTGTAATCACAAGTTCAGAAATTTCAAAAATATTATTTATAAACATGAGGTAATTATGGCAGAAGAAAAACTTCCTTCCAGATCAGAAGAATTCTCTGAATGGTATAACCAACTGGTAATAAAAGCAGAAATGGCTGATTATGCTCCTATCAGAGGTTGCATGGTGGTCAGACCGTATGGTTGGGCTCTTTGGGAAAATATTCAACAAGCTCTGGATACGCGTTTTAAAGCCACGGGACATGTAAATGCTGCTTTTCCTCTTTTAATTCCTAAATCATTTTTGGACAAAGAAAAAGAACATGTTGAGGGATTTTCCCCTGAATTGGCTATTGTCACCATCGGTGGTGGGGAGATATTGGAGGAACCTCTCATTATTAGACCCACCTCGGAAACAGTTATTGGTTATATGTATGCAAAATGGATCAAGTCCTATCGCGATCTACCTGTTTTGATCAACCAATGGGGTAATGTCATACGCTGGGAGCTCAGAACCAAACTATTTCTCAGAACCCTGGAATTCTACTGGCAAGAAGGACATACTGCCCATGCCACAGCAGAAGAGGCTCAAGAAGAAACACTGCGAATGTTGGATGTTTACGCAGATTTCGCAATAAATGAAGCCGCTGTGCCAGTAATAAAAGGTATAAAGAGCCATAAAGAAAAATTCGCTGGAGCAGTTCAGTCGACAACTATTGAAGCAATGATGGGAGATACTCGTGCGCTGCAATCAGGAACATCCCATTTTCTTGGACAAAACTTTGCCAAGGCATTTAATATACAATATCTGGATGTAAATAACACTCTTCAATATTGCTGGACAACTTCCTGGGGACTTTCCACCAGGTTCGTGGGAGCAATAATCATGACCCATGGGGACGATCAAGGTTTGATCCTACCTCCCAGATTGGCACCAATACAATTGGTAATTGTTCCAATTTATAAGAATGATTCCGAAAGAGGTTCTGTCATGGAAGTTGTCGAGAAAATCAAGGGAGAGTTGCACAATTTCCGCATAAAAATTGATGACCGAACCGAAGTGACGCCTGGCTTTAAGTTCAATGATTGGGAAATGCGCGGAGTGCCTTTGCGAGTAGAAATCGGTCCAAAAGATGTTGAAAAAGGAAGCCTGGCATTTTCCCGCCGGGATAACCCCGGGCGTGCAGGTAAATCTTTTGTTCCACAATCAAATATATCTTTCACTGTTAAAAATATGCTTGAGGATATTCAGAAATCTTTACTCGCTCGTGCCACAGAATTTCGTGATACAAATATTCACGATCCAAAGAATTACGACCAATTATTAGAAAGCCTAAATAAAGGTTGGGCTTTTTCCTGGTGGTGTGAAGGTGATGAATGTGAAGCGCGGATAAAAGAAGACACAAAAGCAACAACTCGTTGTATTCCAATCGATCAACCATCTGAAAGCGGTACTTGTATTGTCTGTGGAAAGAAAGCAACTAAAAAAGTATATTTTGCAAAATCTTATTAATGTTTCCTAATTGCAGAATATGTAGTTGCACAACGGATTTTTTATTATGAGAACATCACAATTATTTGGTCAGACATTGCGGGATGCTCCAGTTGAGGCAGATGTCATCAGCCATCAGCTCCTGGTTCGAGCGGGTTTCATCCGACAATTAGGAGCTGGAATATTTACATATTTGCATCTTGCAAAGAGGTCAATAACAAAGCTCGAAAATCTTATTCGCAAGGAGATTGACGCTATAGGTGGCCAAGAAATCAGCATGCCTATTATTCATCCGGCAGATATTTGGAAAGAAACTGGACGCTGGCAACAAATAGGCTCTGAAATGGGACGCTTCATTGATAAAAATGAACATGATATGGTCCTGGCCATGACTCACGAAGAAGTGGTAGGAGACCTGGTGCGTAGGGAAATCCACTCTTACAAGCAACTTCCCAGGTTGATCTATCATATTCAAACAAAATGGCGCGACGATCCAAGACCTCGAGCAGGATTGATACGTGTTCGAGAATTCACCATGAAAGACTCATACAGCCTGGATATGGATAGTGACGGGTTGGATAATCAATATCGCGCTCATTTCCAGGCATATTACAATATCTTCAATCGATGTGCACTGCCAGTTATCTCAATAAAATCTGACACGGGCATGATGGGGGGAAGTTTGGCTCACGAATTTATGTATCTCTCCAATATCGGAGAAGATACTTTATTGATCTGCAATAATTGTGGATATAAAGCCAATCGTCAAGTTGCCCGTTTCAAGAAAATTCCTCTTCCAATAGAAGAGAAAAAAGAAATAATCAGAGTCTCTACTCCAGGTACACATACAATAGAGAGCCTTGCAAATTATTTAAATATCCAAAAGGAAAATACAGCTAAAGCAGTTTTCTTTATGGCACAATTCCAGGAAGAAAGCGGAATTAAAGAGGAATTTGTTTTTGCGGTAGTACGTGGAGACATGGAAATCAATGAGACTAAACTCCTAAATGCGTTAAAAGCTAAAGAACTGCGCCCAGCCAGGGATGATGAGATTCTGAAAGCAGGAGCTGTACCAGGTTTTGCATCTCCAATTGGGTTAAAGGATATCTTGATCATTGTTGACGATATAATCCCGGAATCTCCAAACTTGGTTAGTGGAGCAAATGAATCCGATTATCACTTTCTTAATGTCAATTATCCCCGCGATTATTCTTCATCCCAAGTTGTGGATATCGCCAGTGCTAATGAAGGTTGTGCATGCCCGGAATGCGGGAACCCCCTTTCAGCATCCCGAGGAATAGAAGTGGGAAATATTTTCAAACTTGGAACACGCTACAGTGAAGCGTTGGGATGCAACTTTCTGGCAAGAGATGGAAGTTTACAACCTGTTTATATGGGATCTTATGGAATTGGGATCGGACGCCTGCTCGCTTGTATTGTTGAAGAGCATCATGACCCAAAAGGGATCATTTGGCCTGTATCAGTAGCACCATATCAAATTCACCTGGTTCTCCTAAGAGGTAGAGGTGATGACACAAGTGAAGCAACTGCCGAGAATTTATATAAAAATTTATTATCGGCAGGTTTGGAAGTCTTGTATGATGATAGTTTTGATAGCCCAGGAATAAAATTTAATAACGCCGATCTGATAGGTTGCCCTATTCGAATCACAATAAGCGATCGAGCTTTAGCTCTTGGTGGAATTGAATTAAAATTTCGTAACGAGGACAATCGGCTAATCGTCCCGATATCCGGTCTCATTGAATATTTGCAAACCAAGCTAAATATCCTCCTAAATGATATTTTCAGCAAAGTTATTACCGTTTCATATGAAATTTGATCAATCTCTAATAAAACATATTAATTTATGCCTGCTATAGATCTAACTAAATTAAAACAACAATGTGCAGAATTAATCATCCTCTTTGACCAACCGGATGTTTTTTTGCATCAATTAAAGGATATCCTTGATTTTTATACAAACCGTACTCTGCGTGTAAGTCAGGTTATTCAAAAATCTAACTTACCAACTTATAATACCCCTCATCCAGTAATACTTCAAATTGAAAATACGATTGAAAAACTGGGTGAACTATTTCCGGAAGCCGCCATAAACTTGTCAAAAGCACTTTGGGATACATCTATTTATGAAGCTCGACTCTTATCAGCCTTCATTTTAGGTACGATACCACTAACTTCGTCAATCAGTTTATTAACAAGTTTACCTGAAAAATTGTATGAGACCAAAGACCAGGGAATAAAAAACGCCTTGTTAACATCTGCTCTTACACGCCTCCGAAATGAAGATCCCCACACCATGATGATCTTAGTTAAGGAATGGTTGAATGCTCCTGGTCCAAAAACCAAAACCTGGGGATTAAATGCCTTCCTCCCTCTGGTGCAAAAGCTTGGTTTTGATGATCTGCCACAAGTTTTCGAGATTCTAAGACCTGTGATTATTACCATGACCCCTGCTACCGTGACAGATATTCAAGCGTGTATCAATAGCATTTATCTTATTTCACCTGTAGAAACAATCCATTTTTTAACTGATATCGTCCAAGAAACAAAAGAAGAAAAAGTTCTGCGTATGCTCATGCAGATTTTTCGAGATCTCCCCTTAAATGCACAAAATGAACTTAACGCAGTCGTTAAGAATGTTTCTTTGTCAATTTCATTAATTAAATAAACACATGATTGATACTTGTATCAATGAGAAGACTTAATTTCTACGACATTTTAATAAACTCATTTATCAAATCTTAGTTGTCAGTACTTTTCCATCTTAGCTAAAAATCGTGGGTAATGAATCCGTTAATTGCAACTTTGGAAAAATTAGATAAGGAAATTGAATTTCAGATCGCTTAATGTTCACACTTGTATTTCAGAACCCATAAATCAAGTATTTCTGTTATAATTCGTCCCGTGACTGGACCTTTCGGTGGCGCATGCTACTGATATGGAGACCTGCAAAATAATCGAAGGAGAAGCAAACGTCATGCCATTATCTAAAGAAGTAAAAACGAAATTGATCGAGGACTACCACCGCCATGAAAGTGATACGGGTTCACCGGAAGTGCGAATTGCCATCCTGACAAATCGGATCACACAACTTACGAATCATTTACGATCCAATAAACACGATGAATCCTGCCGGCGCGGATTACTTATGCTGGTTGGACAACGAAGAAGGTTGTTGGCATATCTTAGAAAATCTGATTACCAACGATATCTGGCGATCACTGAAAAGTTGAACCTGCGCCGTAAATAACAAAAGTTTACCCGGGTAGATGGGTTATCGCCCATCTACTCTTTTTACATCGTCACCAGTTGGGAATTGAACAGTGCTGCCAACAAAGGGTTGGCACCTCTTTTCAGTCCCTAACTGGGTGGAAAAATAGGAGAAATAAGAACAATGCAAGCTGAATTCAAACGTTACACCACTAATGTGGGTAACCATACTATTGCCATAGAAACTGGCAAATTAGCACCACAAGCTGGTGGTGCTGTTACCATGCATCTAAATGACTCGATCATATTTGCATCCACCACCATGAGTCCAAATACTCGTGATGGGATTGATTTCTTTCCTTTAAGTGTTGAATATGAGGAGCGTATGTATGCTGGAGGTAAAATTCCAGGCTCCTTCTTTCGTCGTGAAAGCAGACCAAGCGGAGATGCCATTCTAACTTCAAGGCTAACTGACCGACCTTTGCGACCTCTTTTCCCTGAAGGAATGCGAAACGATGTCCAAGTGATCATTTATTCACTTTCTTCGGATGGTGAAGATCAATTGGATATCCTTGCAATCAATGCAGCCTCCGCTGCTTTAATGATTTCCGATATCCCCTGGAATGGCCCGATTGGTGCTGTTAGAATCGGACGAGTTAATGGAGTATTTGTTATTAACCCAACTTTCCAGGAATTGGAAGAGTCAGACCTCGATCTTCGTTTAGCAGGCACTCGCGAAGCCATTTCAATGGTTGAGTGTGGTGCAAAGGAAGTTCCAGAAGACGTCATGGTAGCTGCCCTTGAATTAGGCCATAAATCAATTCAACCACTAATCGATTTGCAATTGAAAATGGCCAAAGAAGTTGGAAAAACAAAAAAATCTGTCGTCACATCCACCTTGGATAACGACCTTGTTAATAAGATCTATGGTCGAACTCTTCAACCATTGACAGAGCTGCTTGAGAAAACTCTCACGAAATCAGAATTCTATACAGGTATTGATGCTCTAAAGCAAGAAATCGTGGTTGAATTTTCTGGAATAGATGGATTCGATCCTGTTTCACAAGAAGCAGCAAAAGCCGCCTTTTCAGCAGCAGAAGCAAAGATCATTCGTGATCGAATTCTTAAATTAAATAAACGTATTGATGGTAGAACCACCAGCGAAGTAAGGCCGATCTGGTGTGAAGTTGGGTATAGCCCTCGCACTCATGGATCAGCTATTTTTACCCGTGGCGAAACCCAGGTTCTTTCATCCGTCACCCTTGGCACTTTGGGAGACGCCCAAATGTTGGATACACTCAACCCACTGAAAACAAAACGGTACATGCATCATTATAATTTTCCTCCGTTTTCAACCGGTGAAGTTAAACCTTTACGCGGACAAAGCAGGCGGGAGATCGGGCACGGAGCTCTTGCGGAAAGAGCACTCGAACCAGTCATCCCAGAAAAAGTTGATTTTCCTTATACAATTCGTGTGGTCTCTGAAGTTATGGCTTCAAATGGCTCTTCATCCATGGCATCTGTATGCGGATCCACACTTGCCCTCATGGATACCGGAGTACCTATTAAAGCACCTGTAGCAGGTGTTGCAATGGGACTTGTATTTGAAAATGACAAATACGCCATCCTAACTGATATTCTCGGGACAGAAGACCATCTTGGCGATATGGATTTCAAAGTAACTGGCACTACCCGGGGAATTACAGCACTCCAGATGGATATCAAGGTTAGCGGAGTCAGCTCGAAAATCATGTCCGAAGCTCTTGAACAAGCTCATGTCGCACGCTTGCACATTCTGGACAAGATGCTGGAAGTGCTTCCTGCACCTCGCCCCGAATTAAAAGACCATACCCCCCGAATAACCATAGTTAAGATCCCGTTGGATAAAATTGGAGCTATCATTGGTCCAGGTGGGAAAAATATTCGCGCTCTTCAAGAAGAAACAGGTACTAAAATTGATATTGAAGAAGATGGGACTATTTATATCTCATCAACAGATGGTGAAGGCGCAGAAATTGCCAGGGAACGGATTGAATCAATCACTGAAACTGCACAAATCGGCCGCATTTACACCGGAAAGGTAGTTCGCATTGCAGATTTTGGCGCATTTGTGGAGATTCTTCCCGGTACGGATGGATTGGTGCACATATCACAACTTGATAGTGAAAGAGTTAATAAAGTCGAGGATGTCGTTCAACTTGGAGATGAAATAACTGTCATGGTCATTGGGATAGACCCGATGGGGAAGATACGACTTTCCAGACAGGCTGTATTGGAAGGCTGGACCACAGAACAAGCCCAAGAGAGAGACAAGAAACCAAGTGGGGGCGGTCGCCCTAATGGTGGAGGACGCCCTGGAGGTAATCGTTCAGGTGGTCGGGACGATAGCCGTCGTGGTAACAGCAATAACCGTCGATAATATAAAAAAAGGCGACCTCTGGACTGCACCCTTTAGACAAGACATATAAGAAAGCCCCCATGTGTCAACTGGACAGGCACCTCGTTTCGTAAGGTGTCTGTCTTGTTTTTAATTGTATCCTCTCATGGTTATAAAAGTAAAT